>CEVF01024993.1_pt1 | contig 26580 bp, 26 predicted proteins | sample 356441 | NCBI WGS metagenome assembly CEVF01 (sample SAMEA2622765, study PRJEB7988) | marine metagenome | biome: marine biome (ENVO:00000447); feature: surface water layer (ENVO:00002042); material: "saline water (ENVO:00002010), including plankton (ENVO:xxxxxxxx)" | depth 5 m | reverse complement strand
AAACATACCTCAAGAAGTAAAATTCTAAAAACTTACTTAGGATAAATTATCTATGATTCAATTAATGATAACCTTTAATTAAAAAACTCATCAAATGGGTAATCAATTAGTCGCACCTTCTATACTTTCAGCCGATTTTTCAGATCTCAAGAACGACATTTGTATGGTAAATGAAAGTGAAGCTGACTGGTTCCATATTGATATAATGGATGGGGTATTTGTCCCAAACATATCTTTTGGGATGCCAGTTTTACAATCAATAAATGAATATGCAACTAAAACATTAGATGTTCATTTAATGATTGTAAATCCAGAAAAATACATAGAAAAATTTGCAGAATTAGGTAGCAATATACTCACGATTCATTATGAAGTCTCGAAAGATAAACTTATACAAGCTCTAAATAAAATTAAAAAACATGGAATGAAGGCTGGTGTTGCAATAAATCCGGACACAGACACAAATGTATTGAAAGATTATATAAATGATATTGATATTGTATGCGTAATGGGTGTGTTTCCTGGATTTAGTGGACAAAAGTTTATCGAAAAGACCCATATAAGATGCAAGCAGATAAAAGAAATGATTGTTAATCAAAATGCAAATACACTAATTCAGGTAGATGGAGGTGTAACCATAAATAATGCAAAAAAACTATTGGAAAATGGAGCTGACGTCTTAGTGTCTGGCAGTCATGTATTTAAGGCTGAAAATCCAAAAGAAATTATAGCAAAATTAAAGCATATCTAATAATTTATTAAATAAGATTTAACTTAAAAATAACAGACATCCTATTTAAATTACAGATTAAAATACCCGACATTTAATCGATAATACCCGACATTTATTTTTTTATATATATATTTGAATGAGAGTAATTAATTTAATGCTGACCAGAATTACATTATTAATATTATTTAATGCTTTTTTAGCATTTCCATTTAAAAATGAGATTATAGGTGATTTTACTTATGACTATGACGTGTCAAAAAATGAGTTATATTCTTTTAATAATCTTTTTGAGTTAAATACATATGACCTTAAAACCGGAATTTTAATCAATACTCAGAAAATACTTAAACCTGAAACATCTGAAATAAATAACAGAACATGGAGTGGATTATACTCTGGTAAAATCGATCTTAGTCCACAGGTTATGAGCGGATTATTGAAAAACCTAATATTAAGAAAAATAGATGATGAAAAATTCTATCTTTTTCACGATGGCGGTGGACTAGTTATGACATTGGAAAGGAATTCTTTAAGTAGGGTTGATAATAGTTTTCCTTTTATGAATAAATTTTTTGGTGGATTTATTAAATATGATAATAAGATTTATCATTTTGGAGGCTATGGTTTATTTAGAACAAATAATACATTGTTGGTTTTTGATGAGGGAAATTCAAATCAGTGGGACGAAATAACTTTTAAAAATAAAGTGCCAAAGCAAATACAATATGGTATTGCCTCATTCAGCGATTTGTTGATTGGCTCAGACTATTATTTGATTGGAGGAAATAGTTCTTTTAATAATGAGAGGGTTTTCAATAAATCTTTGTTAAAATTTGACTTTGAAAGCTATACATGGGAAGATTTAGGTGATATTAATCTTGATCTTTCCCTTAATCCCTTAATTCTAGCTGCTGAAACATGCTTTTATGTTTTTGACAAGGATTTCTTTTATCAGGTTCAAATATTAAATGATAAAATACTAAAGTTTGAGTATAAAAAGGAGTTTAATATACAATCTCTAGGCTCAAATCAGCCATACATAAGATCTAATCAAACATTTCTTAGTATTAATAATATTGGGGAAGAGTTTGGACCTGTGAGCATGAATAATTATTCTAATAAGTTTGTTCATACATTCCAGCCCCATAATGGAAAGATTAATACATCCATAATTAATAAATATAAGCTTGATAATATAATTGATATTAGTTCTGAAGAAGAAATTCCTCTGTTTTCTATCGAAGAATCACGAAATCAATTCTTTGTTCCACTATTAATAATTCTATTAATTATTATTACCAATCTATTACACAAAGCACTTAAAATAGACACAAAAACAGTATCAAAAAGAAAAATGTATAATTTCGAAAATAATGAACTTTTCTTCTTGGAAACAAAAATTAATCTTGATAATAATGGCCTAGAGATATTAAAAATGCTTTTGGAAAATGATCAAATTACAAGTAATGATATTGTAGCAAAACTTGTCGATAATGGATTATCATATGACTATGCATCTAAAGTTAAAAATAAGATTATTGAGTCCTTAAATGAAAAGTATGAGTTTATAACTAATTCTTCAGAATCATTTATCAATATTAGTAAGAGCTCTAAAGATAAAAGAATTCAGATAATTAGCCTTTTGAAAAACTAATTTTTTTTCTATACATATACTCGAAAAAGGTATACCAAAATAAACTTATTAAAATATATGCTATTGTAAGCTTCTTTGAGTTAAAATTTTGCTCAATTAAAAATATTGCTATACAATTAAACCAATTAATAAAGGTTAAAAATAATGAAGTTCTTAGATGCGTCATCCCATTATCTAATAAAATATGATGTAAATGATTTCTGTCAGCTGAAAAAGGAGATTTTTTGTTTAAAACCCTTACAAGCATTACTCTTAAAGTATCCAATACAGGAATTGATATCATAGATATTGCAATAACAGGTATATTTTCAAGTTGAATAGAATATAATTGAACTAGTTTTGAGTTTGGGGCACTTGTTATATAAGTAATTAAATATGTTGCAATCCAAAACCCGATAAATAAAGAACCTGCATCACCAACAAATAGTTTTTTCCCTTTTGAAAAATTATACCTTAGAAATATTATACTGCAACCGATTATAATCACAGATACTGAAGTGAGAGTATAAAATTCATTTATATTATTATTATATAATAAAGAAATAAAGAAAAAAATTGAAAAAATTGCAAGATATCCATCAATTCCGTCAGTTAAATTAATAGCATTCATAATGGATAAATAAACGAAAGAAGTAAATATTAAACCAGGAATAAACCCGATTTGATGTATTCCCAAAAAACCATTTAAATTTTGAATGACAGGCAATGTTGCATTTGAATATAAAAGCATTAAAATCAAAAAAGTAAGCACTATATATTTATTAAATGGGGAAATTTCAATAAAATCATCATAGAAGCCAAGTATTGATACAAGAATAGATGTTGAAATTATCGGGCTAAAATTGGAAAATTCTACAAAATCTAAATTGTCTAAAATTACAGCAGCTACCATCAAAACAGCAGCGTAAACAACACCTCCTCCTGTGAATACATTGCCTTTATGAGCTGCTCTAGGGCCGGAGGGTTTTGCTAGCTTATATCTGCTTGCAAAAGATATATATTTTTGAAATATAAACTTGGACAAAAATATTGTTGCAATTAGCAATCCGAAGTAATAAATTAAAAAAGGAAACTCTGACTTCATATTCAAATTTAATAATTTAAATGATGTATATTATAATGTCTTTTAAATTCTTTAAATGTAACAAGAATTTAATATAATTTAAGTATTATGATTTTCAATTTGTTTAAATCTAAACCCTCTCTAAAAGAATTGATTCCTAAAGGTTTTACCGATATTCATTCACATATTCTCCCAGGTATTGATGATGGAGCGAAGAATATTAGTGAATCTCTAACCATAATTAGAGAGTTAAAAAAAATAGGATTTGAAAAAATTTATTGTACTCCACACACTTATCCTGGATTATATGATAATACAAGTCAAAATATAAAATCTAGCTTTGAAATATTAAATGAAAACTTAAATTTTAAAATTGAAATTGAATATGCTTCAGAGTACTTCACTGATTATTCATTACTCGAAAAAATAAAGCAGAACTCACTACTAACTATCAAAAAAAATTATATTTTAATTGAAACTGGATTTACAGAAATTCCATTTAACTTTTTTGAGATAATTTTTAGACTTCAAACAAACGGATATAATCTTATTTTAGCTCATCCCGAAAGATATAATTTTCTTCAAGGCAATATTAAATTATGTGAAAAGTTAAAAACATTAGGTGTCTATTTTCAATTAAACTTATTTTCTACTACAGGCTTCTACGGAAAAGAAATTGCAAAATTTGGCAACTTTCTGTTACGAGAAAATTTTATAGACTTCGTAGGCAGTGATATTCACAATATGAAACAACTTAAAATTTTTGAAAACAAAATAACAATTAATGAGTCTGATAAGCTTCAACAGGCTCTAGCAAATAACAACAAATTTTACTAAGACTTAATAATAGAAATTAACTATTTGTCCTCATTGTACCCATACCCATACCCATAATTGTAAGAATAGTTATAGCCGTACTTATATTTATAACCATAGGCCTTATTCTTACCAATTCCATTAAGAACTAAGTTTAAATTATTGAACAGCTTTTTGTTTTCAACAAGAAAGCTAACAACATCTTTTGTTGAATGATCAGTTCTAATCACACATATAGTATTATCAAAAAGCTTTGAAATATGAATAGTATCAGCAACCAGAATACAAGGAGCTGAATCAACAATTATGAAATCATATGATTCTTTAACTTCATCAATTAAATCGATATACTTCTTAGACTGTAAAAGCTCAGCAGGATTTGGAGGGATTGTCCCAGAAAGAATTATGTCTAAATTTTGATTATTTACAATAAGTTCCTGCCAACTTAAATCAGAGGAATAGAGGTAATCTGATAATCCTTTGACCTCTGATTTATTTAAATTTACATACTTGTGAATTTGAGGATTTCTCAGATCACTTCCTATGAGCAATACTTTTTTAGAAAAAGATAATATTTTGGCTAAAGATGATGAAATAAGTGTCTTACCCTCACCCTTAATGGATGAAGTAACTAAGATTGTATTTCCTTTATTTTTATTTGCAACAAATTTTAAGTTAGCAGATAACATTCTTATACTTTCAGAAAGTGGGTCTCTAGATTTACTATTTAGAGAACTTAAGTCAAAATCATCAATGTCTTCAAAGTGAGGAATCTCTGCAATGGTAGGAGCACCAATTGGATCTAAATCATCTTTAGTTTGAACCTTATTATTTAAATAAAAAATTATGGAAAGTAAAGTTATTGGAAGAATTAATCCTAATGAAAGACAAATTACTAGAATATATAACTTGTTCGGTGAAATTGTATAAATTCCAGATCTTGCAAAATCGATAACTTTAATGGTAGGTTTTACAACAGCAAGATTAATCGCTGCTTCTTCTTTTTTCTGTAATAATAATAAATATAAGGCTTCTTTAATTTCTAGTTCCCTATCGATCGATCTTAATATTTTTTCATTTTCAGGGATATCATTAAAAAAAGCATCAAACTCCTTCTCTTTTGAAATAATACTACTAATGCTAACTTCTAAAGATTTCTCATAATTTGTTACGGAATTTTGAATATTTCTAAAGAAATTATCAAGTTGATTTTCTATATTAATTACGAGAGAATTTTTTCGGCCTGCTCCTGAGTTTATAAGTCTATTTCTATCTTTTATTAATAAGTTAAATTGTAAGATTAATTCATTAAGACTAATGTCATTAAGACCAAAGTTAACAGGTAAAAGTTTGTATTCATTCAAAAATATTTCATCTTTAAATAAATCCAGTAAAGATTTCTGAGACTGCAAGTCAAACAACTCAGAGTTGTAAAGACCCTTCTGACTAATTGTGTAATCTGCATTAAACTTTATGTCTGAAAGCTTATTTTCTTTTTTAAAATCTTGTTTTCTGTTTTCAATAGTTTCTAATTGCTTTACTAAAAATCTAGATCTTTCTTCAACAAACTTTATTGTATTTTTATATTCCAATTGTCTGTCAATGATACCGTCATTATCAAAAACTGAAATTAATGTGTTTAAATAATCTTGGGCTATTAACTTGTTGCTATGATTCATTGACAAAACTATTTGATCACTACCCTCTTGATATCGATTAATATTTGACTGTAAAGCTTTATTTAATTCTAATCGATTAATAAATTCAATAACTGTGAATTCATGTGGAAGTATTTTAATAACTCTATGAATACTACTATCAAATTCAAATAAATTTTCAGGGTTAATTGAAATTTCAAAGGGAAGATTATGTGTTTTTGAAAAAGTAGTAAAAGAGTTAAAATTGAAGTTATACAGTTCGTTTTTTTCCTGGTCAGTACCAATTATTTCCATTTTATTTTCAGACAAATAGATATCAAAAATCATTGATGTTTTAACGGTATCTAAATTAATTTTAAATTTAATTTGATAATCATCAAAAAAACCAGAATTATGCATTTCGGTAGTTTTAATATTTCCTTTCCAAAAATACCTAACATTGGACTTAAGTTTATTGACCACTGAATCATTGAGTCTGAATGAATTTAATCTACCTATCTCATTCTCTAGATTTATCATAGATCTGTTAAAAACTGTCATAGCTGTTGGAAGAGCCATTTCAGAATCTTGTGCTTTATCTAAGATTTCTATTTTTGCATGGGTTTCGTAAGTAGGCTCTGAATATCTAATAATTAAAAACGCAACTAAAATTGATGAAACTAAACTCACCAATATAAAAGGCCAGTATGAAAAATATTTAAAAAAAATTTTTCGTGAAAATTCTAATTCATCAGTTTGTCTATTTTCCATAATAAATTATCTGCTTATTACTATTATAGATGATAGGATAAATGATAACAAACTTAATAAAGTTCCAGAATTACCAATGATTCCGGCACTTTTAACCCTGGTCGTATTCTGGTCGACGACAATAATGTCACCAGAGATTATCTGAAATGTATCTTCGGTTAAAAAATCGGTTTTTGTTAAGTCAATTTCAAAAATTTTTTTATTTTCCTCAGAAAACCTAATAAGTTTTATTTTTTTTCTATCTCCAGTAATGGTTAAATCACCCGCAATTCCCAGGGCTTGTAAAATATTCAAATTGTATTCATCAAAATAATATTTACCTGGGTTATTAACCTCACCAAGAACTGTAAAATTTAAATTAAGGACTTTTATTTCAACAACAGGGTTAATTAGTATGTTTAAATCAGATAATTTATCAGAGATTAGTGCACTTAATTCATTCACCGTAAATCCTTTAGCTTTAATTTTGCCTAATTCAGGGTAATCAATATTTCCGTTAACAGTAACAGGAAATCCATCATATATTAAAGTTTCCCTATTCTGGTTTGGAGCATTAGTCGGAGCTATTTCACTAATCGAAACTAAATTTTCTGGATTTTTAGTTTTTACCGAGATTTTCAATATGTCACCGGGTGATATAATGTGGTCAGTCATTGAAAATTTATAAATAGAATTACTGTTTGCATCTTGTAAATAATGAACGCTCTTTTTGGAAGAACAAGAAGCAAATAAAAAAATAAGCAATAATTTTATTAAATGTTTTTTAATATCTTTCATTTTTCAATTGCAAATATAATTAATTATGAATATATCTAATGAGAAAAAGTTTATAATTAAAATTATTTTTTCAGATGAAAAAATCCATTCAAATGATATTGACAATGTTGATTTAGATAAATTGATTGAACAGCTAAGTAGCCATTTAATAATACCTCTTTTTTATGTGAAGATTAAAACAAAAAAAATATCAAGCAAATTTCCTAAAGAATTTACCAAATATTTGAAATACATATACGAAATTAATAAGGAAAGAAATAAGAAACTTTTAAGAGAAGTTAGAATGCTTTCAAGAATACTTGATAAAAACAATATTGACTATCTTTTTCTAAAAGGATCAGCTAATTTAGTTTTAAATATCTACGAAGACATTGGTGAAAGAATGATTGGAGATATTGATTTTTTAATTAAAAAAAAGGATATTAAAAGAACAGAAGGGGTGTTGGAGAAAAATAATTATTTTTCTCAAGATAAACACACATTTTTCAATTTTAGACATCTTCCAAGGAGAATAAATAAAAAAACATTATTCGCTATTGAACCGCATATAGAACTCATAAGGAAACCTGAGTTATTTAGCGCGAATAGGTTTTTTATTAAGTCCAAAAAATATAAAGAATGTAGAGTTCCATCATTAGAAAATTCTCTCATTTATAATGTATTAAATTTTCAAATAAATGACTTTGGAAATAGCAGGATGAATTACTCATACAGGTCAATTTATGACACAATTCAATTATTAAAAAAAATAGATAATTTAAAAAAAATAAAGGTTGATGAAAATACATATCTAAAAAATTATTTTTCAACTTTAAATTATTTTGGAATAACAACCAAAAAAATAAGAAACTTCAAAGAAAACAAATCTTACATGTTTTTTTTTAGGTTTATTAATGGAAATTATTATTTCAAAAAATACTATCAGAAAGTTTTAAGTGGCATTTGGAAAATTGAAAGATTCTTTTATAAAATTAAAGTATTTATTAAAGATTATGAATACAGGAAATACCTTAAAAGGAAGTTTATTAAAAATTAATTGTTTATTTCCATGCTGATAAATCTCTGTTGATTTGCTTTTCAGTTTCTAAAATATCATCTTTAAAAAAATTTTTTAGATAGATTTTTGATTTCGAATCCATTTGTCCTTTCTTGAACATGTTTTTAGAAATAACTTCCAAAAAACTCCGAGGGAAATTTTTAATAATAAAATTTCTCAGAAAATAAAATATTCCAGTTCTGTCGGAAATTATCTTGAAAAAAAAATTTTTTGGTTTTCCAGATTTACTATATTTTTTTGAAAAATCTGCTTTGAAAGAATCATCTACTCCTAAAAAATTAAAAATATCTATTAGGGTTGTTTTGGGATTGTTTTTTAAATCTTCATTTAAGATTATTTTTACTTTTTTAAAACTATTTTTAAAAGCCTTAATACCTTCTGAGTACAAACTTCCATTTGAATAATGCCACATCCAGTCATAATTTGACTTAATTCTAAATTCTTCTTTTGAAAGTGAAGTGAAAAATTCATTTGTTTCCCTCGAATCTCTTATCAAATTATTATATGCGGAAAAAGATCTTTCAATCGGATTCCTTAAGCAAATAATGATTTTTAAATCTTCACCAAGATACCTTTTTAATAAAGGAATGGTATTCTTGTGAAAATAAAAATAATCTGAGCTAGCTTCCCCAACACATTGATTTTTTTTTAAATGTGTAAATAGTTTACAGTATTCATCAAAGTTTTTTATAACCTTTTTATCAATTGATAAGTCTCCTGGTCCCTTGTGAGGAAATAATTGATTAAAAGAGCTAAAAAATTTCGGTTCTTTGATTGAAGAAAAACCAATTTGAGGATGTTGCTTTAAATAATAGTACAATGAAGTAGTTCCACATCTCGCTACACCCGCAATAATAAAATTGGGTAAAATTTTATTCACTTTTAATAAGATTTATATATTCATTAGAAATTCTATCCCAATTATAGTAATTTTGTGCTTTCAGAAAAACATCTTCTTTAATTCTTTTAAACTTACTAAAATTATTTTGGGTTTCAACATCTATTATGTGCTGAGAAAGATTAATTTCATTGTTAAAAAACAGTCCATTATCTCCAATAACCTCTCTGTTGAACTTATTGTCGTGACATATGCAAATATTTTTTGATCCCATAGCTTCAAGTAATGAAGGATTAGTTCCGCCAACCGAATGACCATGCAAATATGTTAAGCATGCAGCTCTCAAAAGCATTAATTTATTTTTGTCATAGATTCCGCCTAAAAAATGGATTTTTTCAGACTTAAACTTTATTAAACTGTTTGAATGTTTTGTATTTAAATTTCCAACTACAATTAAAGGGTATTTACTATTTATTTTTAAAAAACTCTTTATTATAATTTCTACATTATTTTCCGGCTCAAGTCTAGAAACTACTAAATGGTACTTGAAAGGAGTAAAATCAATCCTAAATTTTGAAAAAAGAAGATTAAAATTAAAATTATTAGTGCAGAAATTATTAATATAAGTTCCATATTCAATGACCGAAATATTTTTTTTTCTGTGAAAATTAGATTCATAATAAGATTGAATCCCTTTTGAGTCACAAACAATATGAATACTCAAAAAACTAGAAATTAAATATTGAGAATAGAATAAAATTTTTTGTATTAATGAGTATTTATTTCTTTTAAAGCCCAAACCATCCGGATTCATTATAATTTTGAATTTTGAATTTTTAAAAAAGGGTATAATCATTGAGGCTCCAACTCCGCATATAATTACACAATCAACATCCTCCCTTTCAGAAATCTTTAGGCTATCAAAATAAAAGGCTAAAGGGTTAGAAGGTTTTGAAAATCTTGAATTAATTATTTTGATTCCATTAAATAAATTTCCGCTAAAATTATTTCCTGAATCACCAATTACAATTGTTGAGATATTATTCTTAACAAATCTTGTGGCAACTTCTTGAGCAAATGTTTCAAATCCACCATAATTTGCAGGAATTCCTCTAGTTCCAATAATTGAAATTTTATACTTTTTCATAGAAAGCTTTTGTTGAATTGCCAATTGAATTCCAATCAAATTTAGTTCTTAATAGTTCATTTGCATTTTTAACAACCTTATGAATCATATTATTATTTTTATGTATTTGAATAATTTTTTTAGCTAAATCATGATAATTTCCTTTTTTAAATAAAAATCCGGATTTATTATGCTTAATAACATCTTTAAACGGCGGTAAGTCAGAACAGAGAACAGCTCTTCCGTAACTCATGGTTAATAATAATACTCCACTTTGATAAATTTCATTGTAGGGCAGAACAACTAAATCGGCATTTCTAAAAAAATCACTTACATGCTCATTTAAAATATATTTAAAATGAATATCTACATTAGATTCAAGATTATTTTTTGAGATAAAATTTAAGTAACGATTAGGATTATCATCGGCAACCTTACCGGCAATGGTTAAATTTATTTTTGGTACATATTTCTTAACTTCTTTTAACGCTAAAAGTAAAATTTTTAATCCCTTTGCTTTTTTAATTTGACCGAAAAATAACAAATTAAAATTATTTCCCTCAGCTGTTGAATACTTTAGGGGTTTTACAAAATTCAAATAGTTACCATGAGGAATAATAGAAATATTTTGAAATCTATTTTTTTTTAATAATGAGTCACGTGAGTAGGAATTATGAACAATAATTCCATCAATATAGTCAAACGATTTTTTTTCAAAAAAGAAAGATTTCCTTCCTAAAAGGGAATTAACATCATGAAGAGTTACAACAACTTTTTTTCTAAATACAATTTTTGCAAAAAAAAGAATAAATAAATTTTGTATTCCCAAATGAAAGAGCTGGTAGTGTAAAATATTAATATTATTCCTTTTGCAGAAAAAAAATATTTTGGCATGAGCAAATATGAAAAAGAGAATTTTTAAAAATAAATTTTGATTCCACATATTTTTGAAAAAGGTGTGCGTTACAATTGAAATATCTGGGATTTTAGAAGATAAATAACTAGTGAAAAAATATGGCTTACAGTCTGCCTTAATCAACCCCAATAATAAACCAAAGTCATAGTATTCCATTCCTCCATGACTTCCAATAGGATCAATCAATGCAATTTTCATATTTTTTTTGACCAACGTGCTTTAATTTTTTTAATGTAATCAGAATAAAATTTAATGATAAAATCATTTGATAAAATCAATGATAAATCTTTATCATTAATTTTAAAATTGTTTTTTAAATCTACGTAATCACTTGAATAAAACTTATTTGACGCTAAATTTTTTGAAATAAACTTGAACTTTTGGTTATCATCAAAGATTTCTTTCATTATCAAATGAAAAGAATTTTCTAAATTCTCAAGTCTGACCAAACAAAAATTTAAATTGTTATGTTTTAAAACAAAAAATCCTTTTTTTGAATCAAAATCATAATTGAATATATTAATACCAAACACTTTATTTAATTCACGTTCAAACCATTCGTTTTCAGGTAAATTTTTAATTAATTTATGAATCTTATTTATCACTACTAGGTCAATTGAATTTTTATTTAAAAATGCAGAATTAGTGAAATTAAACGAATCTTGAAATATACTAGAAATTTCTCTCGAAATAGGCTCTCTTATCAAAGAAAATACATGTAGGGTTCCTTTATATTCAACTAAATTTTTGGCAATATAATAACTTTGGATTAAATGATGGGGCAGAGATTTTCTTTTAGAATTCAGATAATATTTTTTTTGTTCAATAATTCTTTCTGGATTAAGAGAGTGTACATGAAAAACTGGATATTTAATTGTTTTGCAAAACTTAATTGAATTGTAAATTGATGAAGAACCAACCTTGCCGATAGAATAAACTAAAACAATATTATTATTATTTTTAAAAATATAGCCAATTCTCAAAAATTCAAAAAACTTAATTAAAAACAAAAAATATCTTGAAAAATTAATTTTAAACTTTCTTATTAGGAATGAAGTAACATTTCTTTTTTTCATATCGAACTAAACATACTTATAACCAACTTGGCATTTTATTTATTTGAAATTTAAAATATTTTACTTACAAATTTAATCGAGATTTTAACTCATTGAACTTTTTAAAATCATTGTTAGTTAACCCAGCTAAAATTTTTCTTTCTTTTGAACTCATAATAATATCAATATTTTTTTTATCAAAGGAAAATTTCTTGTAAAGATTTATTATGGGCTTCGGAATAAATAGCTTTAGTTTTGAAGTTAAACTTCTGTTTTTCAAAAGGTATCTTGAAACTATATTTGACGGCCTTTTGTCAGTGTTCATTTTATTTAAAAAATAGTTGTCGTTGAAATTATATCCATTTAAATTTAACTTTTCAAACATTTTTCTTAAATCATTCTTTAAATTAGCTTGGTTAATTAAGATTATATCTTCAGATTTAAAGTACAGCAGCAAATTTGAAAGTGTTCTCCCATATAAACTGTTAAGAATATATTGATTATAAAACAAAGGATTTTTTTTCTTATCCAAATAATATAAAAAATTTTGATTAGCATAACCCATCCTAACGTCCATTTTATAATGAGAAAAAGAACGAGCAATAGGATCTCTGTACATCAAAATAATTTTTGCATTATTATTGAATTTAAAAATCTTTTGATGAGAGGAAAGATTTGAAAAATATGAAACACTTGAATCAACTAAATATTTTTCATTTCGATTTTTAAAAAAACTCAAATATTTAGTTTTGGTTTTGATTTTATATTCATGATAATATGATTTATTCAATAATTCGGAATATGAAAAGTAATTCAATTCTTTTATTTTTGGAAAAAAAAAGTTTTTGTCTTTTGTTAATGTTTTATAAAGAAAAGTAGTTGCACACTTTGGTGCTCCTATAATAAATAGATTTGGTTTTTCCAATTTGACTTATATTTTTAAAGTACCAAAAAAATTAAAATAAATATTTAGTGTAAAGTATTTATTTTAGAAGTTTTTTTAATATGTTTTACAATTAAAAAGCAAAACAAAATGATAAACGGGTTATAAACACTAACTCCATTTTTAATTCCGTATAATGAAAAAAATATCAAAAAAAGACTTACACCATAGTCCTTTAATCTTAACTGATTAACCATTAAATATAACCTTATAGATTTAACAATCAAGAAAATAAGATATATCAAACCTATAACACCAAATGTAAAAATAATTCCAATAATTCCAATATCTCCGATGTAGAAATATGCGTTGTCAAAATAAATTTCATTATTTGATGATCTAATAAGACCATTGCCAAAAAAAGGTGATTTAATGATGTAGGGAATAGCAAAAAGAATTTCGCTAAGCCTCATCAATAATCCTGCGTCTTCAATTAAATTATAATTTGATGGTTGAAAAAAATATGAAAACTGAATAAATTTCTCAGTAATGAGTGATTCTGAAAAAAAGAAATTTATTGATGTAATAATTAACGATGAAAAAATGAAAAAAACAAGTAAGGCCAATGCTTTAAATTTTCTAGAGTAAAATATGTATATGAAAATTGTGGCAACCAAAAAAACAATATCACCTCTTTGGATATCAGCTAGCTGTGTAGTCATAAAAAACCAAAAAGAATAGGCAAGGTATCTAATATTTCTGGTTTTGTTAAATTCAAAAAAATAATTAAAAAAAGCAAAGTAAATAATGTTTGTAGATAATTTATTTGCCCCCCTAGCCTGAACAATACCAGAAACAGCAGATTGAGTATTAAAGTTCAAATCAAAAACTGAGAATATAATAATTATGAAAGAAAAGACCCAAGCAAATCTAATAATATAGCTAATCAGTTTTAAAAAATTAACACTTTTATTTTCAATCCAAATAGCTATAAAAGTAACAGCAAATGAGCTAATAAGGTATGAATTTGCTACGACAGACGAAACCAATGACTGATTAAATATTACCATTGATGATATTATTGAAATAAGTATTAGAATTGAAATGAACCTTAATAAAGCGTTATTAAAAATTAATTTAAAATTATATATAAATGCTATCAACGAAAAAGCAAACATAATATACCGAGTTTCAAGAGCAACTGGGGTTAAATTAAAGGTTCTGAAACCGATCAAAACAATAAAGAGTGATATATATAATCTCATTTACTTTTTAAAAACTATTTTAATCAATGCTACCTTAATTGAAAGTAAATAAAATTTAATATTCAAAAAAGAAACACTTTGAGTATCGTAGCCTAATCTTTTTAATTTTTTTGAAAAAACTTTGGATAAATATATATTTAAAGCTGAATTTCTTGTGTTTTTCCATTTAAAGATTTTATTTTCATCTATATGCTTAATATTATTTTTTTTCCATGGCTCATACTTTAATGAAAAGTTCAAATTATTAGACTTATTAAAATTTTCAATAACTTTTTTAGAGTAGCTTAAACCTAAAAACTTATATATATTTTTTGTTATCAGAACAGGATCCTTTAAAAGCTCCTCAAACTTTATTGAATATAGATTTTGAGGATATGGGTTTCTCAAAAATAAATCAGCAGAATAATTATATTGATCTATCCTTCTGCTGTACGGAAAAGCAAATGCCCAATCTGCAGAAATTAGTGAATTAAATACGTCCCTGGGGTCTCTAATAATATGAATAAATTTTGCATCAGGATAAAATTTTAAAATTTCATTAAGATGCATAAAATGAATAGGAGTTTTTTCTCCCCATTGGATATTTTTATTTTGTTTATTTAATAAAGCTTTTATTAACTCTTCAAAAATGTCCTTGAAAGAACTTTTACCTTTGATTTTCAGAATTACACTGCTACTTAATTGCCATGATTTATAATATATTTTATTTGAGTTGAAATAAGACTCTCTGAAATCTAAATTAAGTTTTGAACTCTTGGACAATTCTCTAAAAAAACGAGTTTCCTCGGGAATAAATATTTTGTTTGATGCATTAATAAGATTTGAAACCAAAGTTGTACCAGATCGTGGCATACCAACAACAAATACAGGGGATTCTTTCATTTCAATTTCTTAATTTATAATCTAACAAATTCATTAAATCTAAATTAAGATACTTATTTATTAAAGAATAATGTGATTTATTTAATCCAACACTCCATTTTTCATTCAGATAATAATCTTTGTAATATTCAAATGATTTTTTTTCATTTTTAGTAGACTTTGAAATATTTAAAAAATTTTTTTTGTCAAATTGAATATTTTTCAATTTACCAATAAAACCAATAATATCTGCTGGATTTTTAACTAATTCTTCAAACTTAATAATTAATACTCTTTCGGGAAATTCATATTTTAATTTAAAGTATGATTCTACTTTATTATTCCACAAGTTAACAGGGTTATCAAAATAACTGTAGGTTTTTTCTCTTTTTACACAGACCCATTTAGAATTTAAGAAATTTAAAAGATTAAGGTTTTTTAGTTTCATGTTGTGATAAGGGCGTTTGTGAAGTGAGGTGAGAAATGAATAAGGGTTTTTAACTAAAACAACAACACTGATTTCTGGGTTTCTCTTTAAATTACTAATTACGTTTTCATTAAAAATATTGGAATGTTTCCAGCCAAGGTTGTATTTTTCCGAGTAATAAAAAAAAAGATTTTTATACAATTCACTCTTATTAAACCCGAATAAACGGTATGCTGTGCCTCTAAGTAAATTAATACTAAGGTTCTTATTAATTAGGTTTGTTAAATAATTTGTTCCTGTATTTCTTTCTCCAAAAATTTTGAGCATTCTAATTAATTTTTACTATCATTAAAAAATTTATCAAACTTCATTGACCTTAAGCTATCCCTTCTCAATATTTGAAATTTTCTTACTGGAATGGTTATTAAAAAAATAAAATAAAAAAATAAATTTAGTTTTGGTTTGGTGTAGGAAGGAATATATTTTGAATTATGATATATGAAAGGAGCAAAAAATTTTGAGTGAAAAGAATTTGGAACGCTGTAATCAATATCTTTTCTTTTATTTGTTTTATTAAGCGGTTTAAGGTTGACATAATTTTTAAAACCCAAATTACACAAGACAAACTCTAGTCCATTTTCCAAATCATTAAAATCAATAATATAATTTAAAAAGGGCGCATTAAGTGTAAATTCATTATTATATGGGATATATTTAAATTTTAAATATAAGTAGTCCATGAAAGACATATTATTTTCCCTAATTGTTTTTGACAGATTCTGTGTTTTTTTTCTCATAAAACCTCCATTTTCTCTTAAAAATTTTTTGTCAGAAAATCTATTCTGAGGGTTATTTCTAAGCTTATTATATCTTGATTTAAGAATTTCAATTGGTGATCTATAAACTCCAAAAACAAAATATTTATCAATATCAATTTTTGATTCAGAAATTAAAGTAGGAATATTGGTGTGTTTACTATATATAAATTCACCTTCATAATGATTAATTAAATATTTAGAAATGGCAGATGAGGCAGAAAAAGGTATACCAACAAAAATATATTTATACTTATGGTTAACTATCATCGAGATTTATTTAGCAAGTGATTTGATATGATAAATTTAGATAAGTTTAAAAAAAGGTTTTTGATTAGAAAAGCATAAGAGCTTCCAACTAGTCCATAATAGAAAGTTAATAAATATAATGAAACTAAATAAATTATCGAAACAAAAGAAGTCAAATTAAATTCTTTTTTTTGATTACCAGTTAATGACAAAAAATGGATGTAAGGTGAAAAAACAAATTGAATTGTGCTGCCTACAATCATTACTATTAAAACATTTGAAAAAATCACAAAATTACTACCCCAAAGACTGAGAATCTGTGAGCTCATAAAAGATGCTAAAAATGAGAAAAGAGATCCTAAAAGAATTGTAAAAAAAAGAAATTTGAGTAGGTAATTTCTTAAAAAATATAACTTATTATCAGAAAAATTGGTTGCTATATTTGGCGAAACTATAGATGATATTACGTAAGAAACCAAGGATAGTATATTTGATATTCTCGTACAGACAGCATATACTGCCACTTCAAATGGTGTTAAAATTATACTAATAATTATTAAATCAATATTGACAATTAGTGCATTAAGGACTGTAATTTGAAAAAAGTTTTTACCCTTTTTAATGAGAGATAAATCAATATTTAATTGATTAGATTTCAATCTTTTATTCTTAATCGAAAAATTTGAAATAAAATAGTTTACCAACCGAGAAGTCAGATAAATGAATGCTAAAATTTGAATAGAAACTTGTATTTCTAAAGTTAGAACTAGTACTAAAAATAATAAAACGAAAAATGTATTAAAGAATCCATCAAATAATACGCTTTTATCAAATTTTTTAAGGGATATTAATATAAAACTATTGAGTTTAGTATTTACAATAAAAAATAATGAGAAAATAAAAATTTGAAGGAAAGGAATCAAATTAGAATCTCTTACATAAAAGTTTAATTGAAATTGGGAAATAAAAATAAATGATAAAATAATAAATATGGAAGTAATACTTGAGAAAAACTTAGCATTTCTTATCATATTTGATGCTTGAAAAAATTTTTTATTTTTCAGAAATATTGATATGTTTTTTATTATCTGTTGTCTAAAACCGAATAAACAAATTACAGTTAAAATTTTTAATATTTTTAAGCTCAATACAACGGTACCTAATTTTTCTGAACCAAAATATCTAGCAATTAAAATTGTTGATAATATACCAAATAGAGATCCTAATGAATTATAAACAACAGGTTTAGAAATTTTAGACAAAATTTTAAAAAAGTTAGTTTTTGATAAAATCATAGATTCTATAAATATTAACTTAATTTAGAAAAATATATTTTCAATGAATTTTGCCAAGTTGGAATTTCTATAGAAAAATCATACATTATTTTTTGTTTATCTAAAACAGAAAATTTTGGTCTTTGAGCTTTTGTTTTAAATTCAGAAGTTGGAACAGGTAATACAGAACAATTTTTTTTTGAGAATGAAATAATTGATTTTGCAAACTCATACCAAGAACAATATCCAAGGTTTGAAAAATGATAAATTTTTGAATTTTGAATACCAGGATTTTTTAGTTTTTTTAAAATTTTCATGCAAGCTGTAGCCAAATCAGCTGCATTAGTAGGACTTCCAAATTGATCATTAACAACCTTAATCGATTTTTTTTCCTCTGATAATTTTAAAATTGTATTTACAAAATTGTTGCCAAAAAGAGAGTAAAGCCAAGATGTTCTAATCACTATTCCCCTAACTTTAGAATCCGTTATACATTTTTCTCCGAAAAACTTAGTCTTTCCGTACACACCTATTGGATTGGTCATGTCAGTTTCTAAATATGGAGATTTTTTATTGCCATCAAAAACATAGTCAGTAGAAATATGAATGATTATAGAATTATTTTTTAAACAGGCATCAACCAAATTTGAAACACCAATATTATTAACATCATTGGCAGATTTAAAATTAGATTCAGCCTCATCAACATTAGTATAAGCTGCACAATTAATAACACAATTAATATCATTTTTTTTAAAATAGGATAAAACTGCATTTTTATCACAAATATTTAATGTATCCATGTCAGAATAAAACATATTAAACTCTGGAAAATTAGTAGAAATTTTTTTAATCTCTCTGCCTAGCTGTCCGTTTGATCCTGTAACTAAGAGATTCATCTGAAAGGAGATTTAAAGTTTTTAAAAGTATCCAATAAAGCATCTTTTTTTGAAATTAAAAATTTGTCCTTACTAGTATGCCAATCAATATTTAAAATACTATCATTCCAAATAAGTCCACATTCATGTTCTTTAGAGTATTCATTATCAACTTTATATGAAAAAACAGCAACCTCACTTAAAACCAAAAATCCGTGTGCAAATCCTCTGGGGATTAACATTTGTTTTTTATTATCGGAACTTAAAATGAGTGAAAAATATTCTCCATATGTTTGTGAAGATTTTCTTAAATCAACAGCTACATCTAAAACCTCACCATACGAAACTCTAACTAATTTTGCTTGCTCAAAAGGTGGGATTTGAAAATGTAATCCCCTAAGTACATTTTTTTTTGATTGAGATTCATTTTCTTGAACAAATTCAATCTTAGGAAAATTATTATCAAAAAATGAATTTTTAAAAGATTCCATAAAATTACCCCTTTCGTCTTCAAAAGCTTGAGGCTGAATTACAACTAAATCCTTTAGATTTGTTTTAATTATTTTCATTTGCTAGATTAAACTTTCCAAGTAATTACCATACCCGCTCTTTTTAAGGGGTTTAGCAATTTTGATTAATTCTTCCTTACTTATAAAACCTTTATGAAATGCAGCCTGCTCAATACATCCAATTTTTCTACCCTGACGTTCTTCAATAACCTGAATATACATATTCGCCTTCATAAGTGACTCTATGGTTCCGGTATCAAGCCAAACTGAACCTTTACCCATTACTCTTACCTCCAGATTATTGTTTTCTAAATAAAATTTATTTACATCGGTTATTTCAAATTCTCCACGATCTGAGGGCTCTAAGGATTTGGCTACATTAATAACTGAGTTGTCATAAAAATATAAACCAGGAACTGCATAATTTGACTTAGGGTTTTCAGGTTTCTCTTCAATTGAAATTGCTTTGAAATCTGAATCAAATTCAACAACTCCGTATCTCTTAGGATCATTCACATGATAACCAAAAATTATTCCCCCATTTACATCAAGACAAGTTTCGAGAGGTTTAATTTTCATTTGAAAAATATTATCCCCAAGAATTAAACAGACTTTATCATTTCCAATAAAATCTTCTCCCAAAACAAAAGCTTGTGCTAATCCATTAGGGTTATTTTGAATTTTATATGAGAAATTGCAACCAAATTTACTTCCGTCACCTAATAGTCTTTCAAATATGGGGGTGTCTTTTGGTGTTGAAATAATGAGTATATCCCTGATACCTGCATAAATTAAAGTTGATATTGGGTAATATATCATGGGTTTATCGTAAACAGGAATCAATTGTTTACTAACAGCTAATGTGATTGGGTGAAGCCTTGTTCCAGAGCCACCAGCAAGAACTATTCCTTTCATAATTTTGAATATTTTTTATTAAATTTTTGATATTCCCCTGAAATAACATTAGAAAGCCATAATTTATTCTGCAAATACCAATCAATAGTTAAATTTATTCCTTGATTAAAATCAACGGAGGGTTTCCAACCAAGTTCGCTATTAATTTTTGTAGCATCAATTGCATATCTCAAATCATGACCAGGTCTGTCCTTAACGTAAGTAATTAATTTCCTTGATGATCCAACAACATTATTTAACTTAGTGTCAACTAAGTCACACAAAATATTAACTAAATCAATATTTTTAATTTCGTTAAATCCACCAATATTATAAGTTTCTTTCAGTCTTCCAGAATGAAATACTTTGTCAATAGCAATTGCATGATCGATTACATATAACCAATCTCTGGTATAATTACCATTTCCGTACACAGGCAGTTTTATATTTTGAATTATGTTATTTATAAATAATGGAATTAACTTTTCAGGAAATTGATTAGGGCCATAATTATTGGAACAATTAGAAATAACGTAGGGTAAACCATATGTTTCTCCATAAGCTCTAACAAAATGGTCAGAGCTAGCTTTTGATGCTGAGTAAGGGGAGTTTGGAGAATAAGGTGTTGTCTCGACAAAATACCCATTTTCACCCAAAGAGCCATAAACTTCATCAGTGCTAACATGATAAAAAACTTTACCGTTAAAATTATTTTTATTAATTCGTTTGAAAGCTTCAAGTAGATTAATTGTTCCTAAAATATTTGTTTTTGCAAAAATTAATGGGTCAGAAATCGATCTGTCTACATGGGATTCAGCGGCTAAATGAATTATATTATCAAAGCAAAGTTTATCAAATAAATCATCAATAAATTCTCTGTTATTAATATCTCCCTTAATAAAAAAATAGTTTTTCTTATTTTCTAGATCTTTTAAGTTTTCTAAATTTCCTGCATATGTTAAACTGTCAAGATTGTAAATAATATATTTTGGATAATTATTTACAAATCTTCTCACAACATGAGAACCAATAAATCCCGCGCCGCCTGTGATTAAAATTTTTTTCATCTATTCAACAATAAACCAGTTATTTAACAAATTTTCTCTATTATAAATCATAGGCTTTTTCGTTACATAGTCAATCACATTAAAACCTGCATTTAAGCATATTGCATGACCTGCAGCTGTATCCCACTCCATAGTTGGAGCATATCTAGGATAGCATTTTGCTTTTCCTTCTGCGACCATACATAATTTTAACGAACTGCCCCTAGAAATTAATTCAATATTATCATATTTTTTTTTCTTGTCTTTAATAAATTGCTCAGTCTCATTAGACATGTGAGATCTGCTAGCAACAATTGTATAGGATTTGTTATCATAATTAATAGGTAATTTTGTGGAGCTTTCAACTAAATTATCAAAATTGTGTGAAAAGTTTGACATATTCATTTTATATGAACCTATCTTTTTTTCTGAAAAATATAAATCTCGGGTAACAGGCACATATATAACCCCTAAAACTGGAATTTGATTTTCTACTAATGCAATATTAACGGTAAATTCGTCATTTCTTTTAACAAATTCTTTTGTTCCATCAAGGGGATCAATAATCCAAAGCTTTTTCCATTTTTTTCTGGAATTATAATCAATTTTTTTTCCCTCCTCTGAAAGAATTGGGATTGAATTATCAGCATTTAAAACTTTTAAAATTGCAGCATTCGAGAGCAAATCAGCTTTTGTTAATGGAGAACTATCATTTTTGAATTCAAGTTCAAAATTATCTGAATGATATACTTCTAAAATTTTTTTTCCAGCTTCTAAACTTGCTCTAATGGCACTTAGTAAATTTTTAGATATTTTTTTCACTTTGCATTTTTTTTTTAATTCTTCTTCTCTGATTATATTTTTTTAGCCCAAAATTAATCCTATACCATAATCTTTCATGAAGATAATATAAAAAAATCTTTGTAAAAGTTTCGATTAAACCAATTTTACTACCTGAAATAAAATTACCTAAAACAAATCCAGAGATTATAATTGTATCCAATGTTCCAAGAAATCTCCATGTAAAAGACTTAACTAAATGTCTAACCCGTGAGTTTATTACTTTTGTCTGTTTAAACCAAAGTCTTTCGTGCAAGTAATATAATATCATCTTAGTTATTATCTCAATTCCTCCAATCTTAAGACCTGAGGTCAAATCCCCAGAGATTAAAAAAGCAATAAGGATTGTGTCAGATGTTGCAATAAATCTCCAGGTAATCGTCTTTGCAATATGTCTTTTAGCTAATTTGATATTAAAAATCATTTAATCGGCTAATTTAGTTAAATAAGTCTTTTAATTGAATTACAATATAAGAAATTGTAATTTTGATTAATTATTTAGATTTAAAATACTGAATTGTTTCTTTCAATCCAGAATTTAATGAAATATTTGGTTCCCAACTTAATATTTTAGAAGCTAAAGAGATATCAGGCTTTCTTCTTTTAGGATCATCTTGAGGTAAATCTTTGAAAGATATGTCAGAATTAGAATTGGTTAGTTTAATTATTAATGTAGCCAAATTATAAATGTTAATTTCATGAGGATTTCCAAAATTTATTGGCCCTATTATTTTATTTTCAGAATTCATCATTTTGATTAACCCCTGAACTAAATCTTCAACATACATAAAGCTTCTTGTATGGGACCCATCACCGAAAATAGTTAAACTATCGTCTTTGAGAGCTTGACAAATAAAATTTGAAATAACTCTTCCATCATTTGATGACATATTTGGACCATATGTATTAAAAATCCTTACGATTTTAACCTTAAGTTTGTGGGCTCTGAAATAATCCATAAACAATGTTTCTGCACATCTTTTTCCTTCATCATAACAAGATCTGGGGCCTAAAATATTTACATTTCCATAATAAGTTTCTTTTTGAGGATGAACTTCAGGATCACCATAAACTTCACTGGTGCTTGCCTGAAGAATTTTAGCGTTATTTTTTTTTGCCAATCCAAGCATATTGATAACACCAACCGTATTTGTTTTAATCGTTTTGATAGGGTTGATTTGGTAGTGAAAGGGAGACGCCGGACAAGCTAAATTATATATTTCTTCAATTTGTTCATTAAAGTATGGCTCAATAATATCATGTTTAATAAACTTAAAGTTGGGCTTTGAGATAAGATCTTTAATATTTTTTTTAGACCCTGTTAACAAATTATCTAAACATATGATATTATGTCCAGTGAAAACAAGCTTTCTGCAAAGATGAGAGCCAATAAATCCGGCTCCACCTGAAACTAAAATATTTTTTCTCTTCATTTTCTTCCTAAACTGAAATAATTAAAACCAATAGTTTGAATTTCAAGTTTATTTAAAATATTTCTTCCATCAAATATAAATGCTGGTTTTTTTATTTTATTGAAAACATCATTCCAATCATAATCAATAAACTCATCCCACTCGGTAGCTATTGCAATTAAATTATATTTTTTTATATTTTTTAAAGGTTTTTTAACAACGTTAACATTATTAATATCAAAATTACTATTCATTAAATTCAAATCATTAATAATATGATTTTTATCTACCCTTGGATCATAAATGTCAATTTTAATTCCATTTGATAACAAGTTTTTGCTAATGTAAATTGCAGCTGATTCTCTACTATCATTAGTATTCTTTTTAAACGCCCATCCAAGAAGAAGAATTTTATCCTCTAGATTATTTTTATCAATACACTTGATAATCTTGTCTGAAAACCGATTTCTTTGATGATTATTAATTGTTAAAATTTGTTCCCAATAATCAGCTACTTTATTAAGCTTTAGCGTTCTAGCAATATACACAAGATTTAATATATCCTTCTGAAAACAACTACCCCCAAATCCGACCGAGGTTTTTAAGAAAGAACTACCAATTCTAGTGTCCATTCCAATTGCTTTAGAAACCTCCTCAATGTCTGCACCAGTTTCTTCACATAACTCACTAAGCGAGTTAATTGAAGAGATTCTTTGTGCTAAGAAGGCGTTTGCACATAATTTTGACAACTCAGAAGACCATAAGTTTGTTGTTAATATATTTTCTTTTGGAACCCACTTTAGATATATATCAACTAACGATTTAATTGCTTTTTTACCCTCCGTAGAATCTTCACCTCCTATTAAAACTCTATCTGGTACCTCTAAATCCCTCATTGCAGTCCCTTCAGCTAGAAATTCTGGATTTGATAATATTTGAAATTCTAAATTCTTGTTATTTTCTTTGATTATCGATTTAATTTTTTCTGATGTTCTAACCGGAACAGTAGATTTTTCTACAATTATTTTATTTGTTTTTGAGACTTTTGCAATTTGTTTTGCACATGCTTCAATATATTTCAAATCAGCTGCATATCCTTTTCCTTCACCTGAGGTTTTGGTAGGAGTGTTTACAGAAATAAATATAATATCAGCTTCATCAATATGTTTATTAATGTCAGTTGAAAAAAATAAATTTCTACCTCTTGCTTCTTTAATAACTTTAGACAAACCAGGTTCATATACGGGTAACTCATCTAAATTTTTAGAATTCCATGCTTCGATTTTTTTTGAATTCATATCAACAACATTAACAATAATGTCAGGATTTTTTTGGGCAATTACTGCCATAGTTGGACCTCCAACATAACCAGCACCAATACAGCAAATATTATTTATTTTCATTTAAAAAAATTATCTATTTTTTCAATAATATATTCCTGATTTGAGTTTTCAATTTCCGTGTGGATAGGAAGTGATATAACTTCTTTTGAAAGAAGTTCAGTATTTTCGAGTGACTGATTGTTCTTATAAGGAACTTGATTATGAATCGGTATCGGATAGTATATCATAGATGGAATACCTAAATTATTTAAGTATTCTTTAAAATCATTCCGTTTTCCGTTTTTTATTTTTAACGTATATTGATGATATACATGATCTGAAAAATTACTAAGCTTTGGAGTCTGTATTTGATCAATTTCTGAAAAAGCCATATTATAATTATTAGCCATTATTTTTCTATTATAATTATAAGTCTCTAAATACTTTAATTTTACATTTAAAATTTCTGCCTGTATAGAATCGAGTCTTGAATTACAACCAATAATTTCATGATGATATTTAATTTTTTCACCATGATTTACTATCATTTTTATCTTTTGAGCTAAATCATCATCATTTGTAAAAATAGCACCTCCGTCACCATAACAACCCAAATTTTTTGATGGATAAAATGATGTAGTCCCAATATCACCTATGGTACCGGTAAACTTTTTTTCACCATCTGGAAACATATATTTGCAACCGATAGCCTGAGCATTATCTTCTATAATTTTTAAGTCAAATTTATTTGCAAGACTTACTATTTCACTCATATCACAGGATTGACCGTATAAATGAACAGGAACTAAAGCTTTTGTGTTTTTATTTATTAAAGGTTCAATTAAATCCGCACGTGTATTAAATGTATCAATATCAACATCACAAAAAACAATTTTAACACCAAGAACAGCAGCAGCCTCAGCAGTTGCAATGTATGTCCACGATGGGCAAATAATTTCATCACCTGGTTTGAGATTTAATGCCATAAATGCAATTTGAAGAGCATCTGTTCCATTGGCACAGGGAATTACATTTTTAACATTTAAAAATGTAGATAGGTTTATTGCAAATTCATTAACAATAGGCCCATTTACAAATTTTCCAGATTCTATTAAAGAAATAATATTTTGATCAATTTCTTGTTTAATTTTGTGGTATTGCCCCATTAAATCAACCATTTGGATATTTTTTTCTTTCATAATTATTTCATTAAAAATGGGTAATCAAAATGTAATTAATACCTGTATTGATCCGACTTGAATGGACCATTGAGATCAACTCCAATATATTTGGATTGTATATCATTAAGTATTGTAAGCTCTGCCCCCAACTTATCTAAATGTAATTTTGCAACTTTTTCATCAAGGTGTTTAGGTAATGTATAAACCTTATTTTGATATTTTGTAGAGTTGTTCCAAAGTTCAATTTGGGCCAAAACTTGATTTGTAAAAGAATTACTCAT
>CEVF01137193.1_pt1 | contig 26636 bp, 29 predicted proteins | sample 356441 | NCBI WGS metagenome assembly CEVF01 (sample SAMEA2622765, study PRJEB7988) | marine metagenome | biome: marine biome (ENVO:00000447); feature: surface water layer (ENVO:00002042); material: "saline water (ENVO:00002010), including plankton (ENVO:xxxxxxxx)" | depth 5 m | reverse complement strand
CGGGCCTTTTTCTGACCCACCATTTTGGCGAGATAAGCGGAACCATACCCTCCGTCAAAACTGGTCACATCGGCATCGGTTTGCTTGAAAATAGCATGCTCTTTACTGGCAAGGGTCATGTCGCATACCACATGCAGACTGTGCCCTCCCCCAACGGCCCATCCGGGCACTACGGCAATCACTACCTTGGGCATAAAACGGATTAAACGCTGTACTTCCAGAATATTCAAACGGTGATAACCGTCATCGCCAACATATCCTTTGTGACCACGTACTTTTTGGTCGCCGCCACTGCAAAACGCCCATTTGCCATCTTTGGAAGATGGGCCTTCTCCAGAAAGCAATACCACGCCAATAGAAGTGTCTTCTTGGGCATCGTAGAATGCTTTGTACAGTTCACTGGTGGTCTTTGGTCGGAACGCATTGCGTACTTCGGGACGATTAAAAGCGATACGGGCGACGCCGTTACATTTTTTATAGGTGATATCCTCAAATTCAATGGCTGTCTGCCAGTTGGGTGATTCCATAATTCGATTTTTTGTTGCACCACAAAATAACGGAAAATCTATGTTATGGCCATTGCCGATGACCTAGAACCCTTTTCTGTTGATATTTAAGGGATAACAGTATCGTTTACCTGATTGCTATTGCCAAAAAAAAACCGAACTTCGTTATCAGTCGATATGATTCATTAAAACGAATCATATCTTAAAGTTGTAGGTAATTTACCAACCCAAGAAACTTAATGGAAAAAATTCAAAATCAGCGACACACAAAAGAAACCCTCTACTACTCTATTTCAAGAATGTTGCAAAGGGCATCTTATCATGGTTTACGTGCTCTTGTAGTCCTTTATATGGTCGGAGAGACTCTGAAAATGGAAAGAACTGAAGCCTTGACAATTAATGGTTGGCTTGTTGGTTCTTTAGTTTTCTCTCAAATTATCGGAGGGCTCTTTGGAGACTTACTTATTGGAAATAAAAAATCAATAATAATTGGTGGAATTATTCAAACCATAGGAGCTTTTAGCTTGTGCATACCTTCAACAATTGGGCTTTACACAGGATTATTCCTTGTCGTTTTAGGTAGCGGATTTTTCACACCAAATATCATCTCAAATTTTGGAAAATCATATCTCAACAAGACTCAACTATTAGATTCAGGATTTACAATATTTTATCTAGCAATACATTTAGGTTCTTTTCTTGGAATTTCACTGATTGGATATATTGGAGAAACGTATGGTTATGTTATTGGATTTGTTATATCTGGAATATTAATGTTAATCTCAATAATTCCTATCTTTCTTTCAAAAGAAAAAAGATTGGATGAAATTGAGAAAAAAGAATTTTCAATAGGTGCAAGAATTTTAAATGTCTTAATTGCATTTGTTGTTGTTGGTATATTTTGGGGGTTTTACGAAATATCGAGCATACGAACCTTTGACTTACAATTACAATTGAGCGAAATATCAACGTTAGGTATTCCGAATCATTTATGGCAATCTATCAACTCAATTTTCATTTTACCGATTAGTATAATTGCAATTATTTTGTGGACCTATTTTTACAACAGTCAATTCTTTAAATTAATGCTTGGATTTATTTTCGGAGTAATATCATTCGGAATATTATTCTTTATTCCCGAAGTACCGACTGAACAGCATACAATAACTTACTTGATTTCATTACTATTTCTTGCAATTTCGGAAATTCATATTGCTCCAATAATTCATTCGATCTTGACAAAATATTCTAATCCAAAATATTTAGCAATTCTAATAAGCTTGGCTTTTTTGCCAACAAGATTGGTTTCTTTAATTTTTGGTTTGTTCAACGACATATTATATGCCAATCCAATGTTAGGGTTGAAAATTGGAATAGTTGGAATGACTATTATGGGAATTGGACTTGTTGGGTATGTAGTGTGGAATAAAAACTACCTACAGCAAAGAACTGAAGTAAAAAACAAGTAAGCTCTTCTTTAATCCGAAACATTATTGTTTCTGGCCCATAGGTTCATACATCAAGCTCCCAGGGCCATTTCCATCCTATTTTTATCAAAAACTATCTTGGCAATACCGAAACACACTATTCATCGTACTGCCTGCCTGATAGCAAAACCTCGCCCCTATACTTTCACCCCCAATCACCGTATCTTTATAAAGTGAGCCAGAGACTTTTCTGTTGATAATCAGGGGATAACAATTCTCTTTACCCAATTAACCCAAACAACAGCTACCCTTCTCAAATTCAACTGAATAAGTTAAATTTTAAAAATAAAGGTTAAATTATATTTTATATCTAATCAAATGATTAGCTTTGTACAGTAATTTAACTTTATGCCTAGAGTAAAAGAATATAATGAAGCCGAAGTATTAGAAAGTGCTATGCATGTATTCTGGAAGAATGGATACAAAAATACTTCTTTACGTATGTTATCGAAAGAAATGGGTATTAACCAATTTTCTATCAACGCTAGCTTTGGCAATAAACAAAATTTGTTTTTAGAAAGTTTAAAATTATACAGAAACAAACTACATAATTTATTAAAATCCTTTGAGGATAAACCAAGTGGGATTGAAAATATCAAAAGCTTTTTTTACGGATTTGTTGCATTTTCAAATCAAGATGAAAACAAAAAAGGTTGCCTAATTGTCAATACAATTTCTGAATTTGGTTTAGACTTAGATCAACAAACAGGCAGGCTCATTTCGAGTTATGGCGATAGGTTAAAAGCTTTTTTTAAAAAGAACCTTGAGGCAGATACAACTAAAGACAATTCAACCATAAAAAGAGAGGTTAATTATCTTTATTTGGCAATTGGTGGATTAGCCATGGCAACCAAAGTTTATGATGAGGATACGATAAAGGATTATATAGAAACAATATTTAAAAACGTATAGCTTTTTTTTTGACTAATAACTAATCGTTTGATTAGAAAAAATAAACTATGAATAAACAAACACCAAATAGAGAAATCCTCAACAAAGATATTTCCAATAAAAAAGAAAGACCTTTCATTGTGGATAAAAACGAATACCCGTTTAAGAGCAATTGGTTTGAAAAAGACGGAATTTCTATGCACTATATTGATGAAGGTGAAGGAATTCCAATAGTATTAACTCACGGAAATCCAGATTGGTCGTTTTTGAACAGAAATATCATCAAAGAATTATCTGGAGAAGCCAGAGTAATCGCTTACGACTTACCAGGATTTGGCTTTTCTGATACACCAAAAGATTATGGATTCACACCACAAGAACACGTAGAATGGATACACGGTTTATTGATAGACCATTTAAAGCTAGATAAGTTTATCATCGTAGTTCAGGATTGGGGTGGACCTACAGGCTTATCAATAGCTACAGATTATCCTGATAAAATTCTTGGTGTAGTTATTAGCAATACTTGGGCGTGGAAAGCAACTGGAAAATTGGAAGGCTTTTCTATGTATCTAAGATCTCCTGAAATGCAGGCTAAAATATTAGAGGAAAACTTTTTCGTAACTGGTATTATGAGAAGTTCTATAAAACCAGAGTCTAGCAGTAATAAAGCTATAATGGATGCATATGAGCAACCATTTCCTACCAAAGAATCTAGAAAAGGAACAGCTGTTTTTCCGGCACAAATTACTTTAGCATCCGATTGGTTGGAAGATTTGGAAAGCAAATTACAAATCCTGCAAGGTAAACCTATTGAGTTTATTTTTGGTTTAAAAGATGATGCAGTAGCTTCTCAAGATATTCAAGATAAATGGCAAACTATTTATCCCGACGCTGAAGTACAATTATTGCCAGAAGCAGGTCATTTTACACAAGAAGATAGTCCAGAGAGTTTTGTTTTCGCTTTAAGAAGAATCCTGAAGAAACTAGAATAGTTCAAATGGCTATTTCAACAGATTATTTAGATTTTGTACTAGACCAGCTATCGAATTGGAGAACCGTTCGTCCTAAAAAAATGTTTGGTTGCATTGGACTGTATGCCGAAGGTGTAATATTTGGTGTTATCGCAAAAGAAACCGTGTTTTTAAAAGTAGACGACACCAATAAAAAACACTATATAGAAGCGGGTTCGGAAAGTTTAAAGCTTTTTAAAAATAACACTACAGTGCCTTCTTATTATGAAGTTCCTATTGATATTTTGGAAAATGCAGAACAATTTACTACTTGGGCAGAACAATCTTTAACTATTCAAATGAGTAGAAGTAAATAAAAAAGCAAAATGAAAAGATCAACATATCTATTCAAAAAATTAGTCTTTATAACTGGGGCTTTCAACTTTCCTATCGGAATAGGATTGATTGCACAATCACTGATAACTGTAAATCCCGAGACCTTAATTATTCAAACCGTTTTAGGAACTTTTTTACTTTTTGCAGGTGCTTCATTAGTATGGGCATCTAGAGATATACAAACTCGTGCACCAATTATAGTATGGAATGCACTGGTAAGAGCAGTGGGATTTGGGAGTGTATTACTAACCTATTCTATCGGTGAAATTCCAACCACGTTTATACCTATTGCAGCAATGGATTTAGTGTTAGCATTTGTCTACATTATTGGAAGTGTAAAGGCTACAGAAATAGCCTTTTCAAAATTGATGATAGGAAAAACTAATTAATAAATATTTTAAAATTAAATACAATGAAAAATAATATTGAAGGTAAAGTAGTAGTAATTACAGGCGGAAGTAGTGGATTAGGAGAAGCTACAGCGCGTTATTTAGCTGAAAAAGGAGCAAAAATAGTTTTAGGCGCTCGTAGATTGGAAAAATTAGAAAAAATTGCTACTGATATAAAGAAAAACAATGGTGCCGTTGAAATACTCAAAACAGATGTTACCAATCTAAATGATGTAAAAGCTTTAGTGAAAAAAGCCATTGACAGTTTTGGCAAAATAGATGTTTTGGTAAACAATGCTGGCATTATGCCTTTAGCTCCTATGGCTGCCCTTAAAGTTAATGAATGGGACGCTATGATTGACGTAAATATTAAAGGTGTATTGTATGGAATTGCTGCTGCCATGCCGGAATTCCAAAAGCAAAATTCGGGACATTTTATAAATATTTCTTCTGTTGCAGGATTAAAAGTGAGTCCAGGAGGTGCGGTTTATAGTGGAACTAAATTTGCGGTACGTGCCATAAGTGAAGGTTTAAGACAAGAAGTAGGTGCAGCCATTAGGACTACCATTTTATCTCCAGGTTTAATTGAGTCTGAACTGCAATTTGGAAGCTCGGACGAACAAACATCTCAATTTGTGCAACAAGTGTATAAAGATGCTATTCCTGCTATTTCAATTGCCAAAGCTGTAGCATATGCCATAGAGCAACCTGCTGATGTAGACGTCAACGAAATAGTAATTCGCCCAACAATACAAGAGTTTTAATTTATAAGAATAACGTTTTACAATAAAAAAACAATAATAATTAATAAGATAGAAATAATGAAAACCTTTAAAATACATACGGTAGAATCTGCCCCAGAAGGTAGTAAACCAGGATTAGAAGCCTCAATAAAAGCCAACGGCTTTATTGCAAATTTGCATGGAGTCCTGGCCGAATCACCTCAAATTTATGAAGCGTATCAAACCTTACATAAATTATTTTCTCAATCATCTTTTAATGCCGATGAATTAACTGTTGTTTGGCAAACTATAAATGTTGAGCATGAATGTCATTATTGTGTTCCTGCGCATACAGCCATTGCCAACATGATGAAGGTTGACAACGCAATAACAGAGGCTTTAAGAAATCGTACGGCTTTACCTACTGAAAAATTACAAGTTTTACATGAAACAACACTAGAAATTGTTAGAGAACGTGGACACCTATCAGAAGCACAAAAAGAAAAGTTTTTTGCTGCTGGATATGGTACTCGTGAGCTGTTAGACATTATTTTGGGGCTTTCACAAAAAGTCATTAGCAACTATACAAACCATTTGGCAAAAACGCCTGTGGACAAACCATTTGAAAAATTTGCTTGGTCAAAAGAAAATGCTTTGTCTTAAAGACTATTAAATTTTAAATCAAAAAACCTCCCGTTAATTCGGGAGGCTTATTTAAAAAAATCATGAAAGAAAAATTAAAATAGATATCGTTTCTGATATGGTATACCCTTGGTGTACCATTGGATACAAACATTTAGAAAAAGCCATATCAGAATTAGGAATAGCAGACCAAATTGAAATCGAATGGCAACCGTTTGAGTTAAATCCGAATATGCCTGCAGAAGGTCAAGATGTAGTTGAACATATTACTGGAAAATACGGTTCTACATTAGAACAACAAAAAGAATCGCAACAGCATATGACCGATATCGGTAAAGAAGTCGGTTTTAAATTTGATTATTTTGATGGTATGCGTATGGTAAACACTTTTGGTGCTCATGTTTTATCAGATAAAGATTTTGGAAAGTAAACCGAATTAAACATGCGTTTAACTACTGCTTTTTTCAGTGAACGAAAAGATGTTTCTGATAGGTCAATTTTAAAACAAGTGATATTGGAAGTTGGTTTAAATGCAGATGAGATGAAGCTCTGGCCAAATTAGATGACGAAGATACCAGATACAAAGTAAGAAGCCTACAAAACCAATGGAAAAACATGGGAGTAAATTCTGTACCTACTATTGTGTTTAATCAAAAAAGTGCCGTAACCGGGGCACGGCCTTTAGAAACTTTTAAGCAAGTGTTGTCAGAATTTGCAATAAAATAGCACATCATGAAAAAAGATAAAATAATTTATTGGGTATCAACGGGAATAATGTTGTCATTGTTTTTATTCTCAGCTGGATTATATTTATTTAATACCGATTATGTAAGAGAAGCCTATCGCGTAATCGAATTCCCTACTTGGATAATATACCCACTGGCAACTCTTAAGATATTAGGTGTAATTGCAGTTTTGACAAAAAAATCAAGATTTTTGAAAGAAATGGCTTATGCTGGTTTCTTCTTTGATGTGCTTTTCGCCGTTCCTGCTCACATAATGGTAAATGATGGTGATGAGTATGCTGGAATTATCGGAATTATAGCAGTTACCATTTCTTGGATTTACGATAGAAAAGTCTATCCCATAAAAAGCTAATTATATTCTAGTATTATGCAAAACTAATAGTTCGAAAAAAGACCATGCACAAAGAATAACAGGGTACAACAACGTATCCTATGAAAAATAGCAGTTGAGTGCTAAGCTTATAGTTTGATTCTTTTCTGCTATCTTGTTTTAAACTGAAAATTAGCATATACAAATCAGTTACCTTTCATATACTAACCAATAACGCCCTCCCTATTCTTTCATCCCCAATCACCGTATCTTTGTAAAGCAAGTGTCATTTCGAAATGAGATGCGGAGCATCGATTGAGAAATCTGGATTTTTCACGCTCCCTTCGGGAGGTTCAAAATGACAAATGCACCAACAATCAAGTAATTTATTTCTGTCTTTGCAGGAACAACAGTATGGAAGAAGGTAAAAAAATAATTCTGTTCGATGGCGTTTGCAATCTTTGCAATAACTCGGTTCAATTTGTGATCAAGCGGGACAAAAAGGACTTGTTCCGTTATGCTGCCCTGCAAAGCGAGGCGGGACAACAAATGATAGCGCAACGCCATATAGACACCAATGGACTGGATTCCATCATCCTGATAGAACCTGGTGTCGCTTATTACACCAAATCCGATGCTGCCCTGGAAATTGCACAGGGTCTGGGCGGATTTTGGAAACTGACAGCCGTTTTTACTTGGATTCCAACCTCCATCCGCAACGCCATCTATGACCTTATTGCCAGAAACCGCTATAAATGGTTTGGCAAAAAGGAGTCCTGTATGGTTCCTACGCCCGAGTTAAAAGGCAAGTTTTTGGATTGATCATTTCACTTCGTCATAATGATCGTCCCATTCCTGAGGATGGGGTTCGCCCAGTTTACCAACCGATTTGGCCACTACCATGGAAACCATGGCATCTCCTGTAACGTTCACAATGGTGCGGCACATATCCAATGGCCTGTCCACAGCAAAAATCAACGCAAGACCAATGGCCAACTTATCTGCAGGGAAACCGATGGATTCCAACACAATCACCAACATTACCATTCCCGCGCCCGGAACCGCTGCGGAACCAATGGAAGCCAACAAGGCAGTCAACACTATGGTGAGCTGATCCCCGAAAGTGAGATCGAATCCAAGTGCCTGTGAAATAAATACCGCGGCAACACCTTGGTACAAACTGGTACCGTCCATATTGATGGTTGCACCAACGGGCAGCACAAAACTGGAAACTTCCTTGTCCACCCCAATGTGCTCTTCTACCCTTTCCATGGTAACGGGCAGGGTTGCGGCACTGGAACTTGTGGAAAAGGCCAGTAACTGTGCCGGGCTTATTTCTTTTAAAAACCAGAACGGGTTCTTTTTAGTGACAAAGGCCACCACAAACCCATAAAAAACAATCATAAGGAATAGGCCCAGAACAACCACTCCGGCATATTTCAAGAGCGCCAACAATAAATCTGGGTCGCTGGATGACACCACAACTCCGGCCAACAAGGCAAACACGGCATAAGGTGCGGACAGCATGATCAAATCCACCATTTTAAGCACCACATCATTGAGCGCATCAAAGAAATTTTTCAAAGGTTTTGCCTTTTCCTCACCGATCAGCAACATGGAAATACCAAAGAAAATGGTGAAGAAAATAACCTGGAGCATGAGTGCATTGTCCGTCATGGCCGCCATTGCATTGTCAGGAACCATATCAACAACGAATTGGAGCGGTCCACTGTCTTTTTGACGGCTGGCCTCCTCTATTTTGGAAGTCACCCCTGCATCACTCGCATAGGTATTGGTCAGTTTGGTCACGGTTTCCTCCGAAATACCTTTTCCGGGGTTCATCACATTTACCAACAACAGGCCTATGATGATGGCCACAACCGTGGTCGAAATATAAGTTATGATGGTACGGAGCCCAATGTTCCTAAATTTTGAAATGTCCTTGAGGTCAGAAATACCTTTGATCAAAGACGCCAAAATCAAGGGTATGGCAATAAGTTTAAGAAGTTTTACAAAAATGGTTCCTACTGGCTGGATCCAATCGTTTACAAAATCTTTTCCCCAACTAATCTGGGTCATTGCAAATCCGAAAAGAATACCAAGAAGCATTCCGATGAGGATTTGCCAGTGCAATTCCAATTTTCTCATAAAGTAAAATTCAGGACGGTAATATACTTTATTGAAAGGAAACCTCCTAATGGAGCAATCAAATTTTGTTGGTTCGGGCCAGCAGTGAGTAATCCGCCAAAACCAATGCAGCCATGGCCTCAACAATGGGCACCGCCCTTGGAACAACACATGGATCGTGCCTTCCCTTACCTTGGGCAGTCACTTTTTCGCCTTTTTTATTGATGGTCTCATAGGACTGTAGCACCGTAGCAACCGGTTTAAAGGCCACATTGAAATAGATGTCCATTCCATTGCTTATGCCTCCCTGCACCCCACCACTACGATTGGTTTTGGTGGTTCCATCGGTATTGAAGGCATCATTGTGCTCACTTCCCTTCATGGCCACCCCGGCAAAGCCACTTCCATATTCAAAACCTTTTACGGCATTGATGGATAACATGGCCTCTCCCAAGCGGGCATGCAGTTTATCAAAAACCGGTTCTCCAAGACCGACCGGTACATTTTGTATCACGCAGGTAATCACTCCTCCAATGGTATCCCCTTCTTTTTTGATGGATTTGATATAATCTTCCATCTGTCCGGCCATTTGGATATCGGGACAGCGAACGGCATTGGATTCTATTTTGGAAAAATCCAGTTCTTGATACGGTTTCTCCAATTTGATCTCCCCGACTTGCGATACATAGGCATTAATTTTAATATCCTGCAAAAACTGTTTGGCAATGGCCCCAGCCACCACCCGGCTTGCGGTTTCCCTAGCCGAACTTCTTCCGCCTCCCCTATAATCTCGGAAACCGTATTTTTTATCGTACACATAGTCTGCATGCGAGGGGCGGTAGGAATCTTTGATATGTGAGTAATCCTTGGATTTTTGATTGGTATTGTGGATGGCAAAACCAATAGGTGTCCCCGTGGTCCTTCCTTCAAAAACACCGGAATATATTTCGACAGTGTCCAGCTCCTTTCGCTGGGTCACAATGGCAGATTGTCCAGGTTTTCTACGGTCCAGTTCCAATTGGATCTTATCCAAGTCCAATTCAATCCCGGCAGGACAACCATCAATGATGCCTCCCAAAGCTTTTCCGTGAGATTCACCAAAGGTGGTGAGCCTAAAAAGTTGTCCAAAAGAATTTCCTGCCATTTGGTATAAAATTATGATGCCCCCAAAGGTAGACGTTACAAATCTAAATCAAAAACGGTGTTTTGGCTTAATGTTATTGTAACATATTTAATTTCAAGATGATGATTATTTAACAATATACTCATGAATTAATGACCTCGATTTGATTTTTAATTTATTCCTAGCGTTTTATTTTGCATATAAACCCTACAACATTGAAAAAAAGGAAGATAGAATTAGCTGTCATCTCAGATGTCCACTTGGGAACCTACGGATGCCATGCCGACGAACTCATTACCTATCTCAATAGTATCCAGCCCAAGAAGCTTATTTTAAACGGGGACATTATCGATATTTGGCAGTTTAGCAAAAGATATTTTCCTCCATCCCATTTGAAGGTCCTGCGAAAGATAATCGGGATGGCATCGAAGGGTACGGAAGTTTACTATATTACTGGAAATCATGATGAAATGCTCCGTAAGTTCAGTGATACTTCAATGGGGAATTTTAAAATAACGAACAAGCTGGTCCTTGATCTGGACGGAAAGAAGGCATGGATTTTCCATGGGGATGTGTTCGATGTTTCCATACAAAATGCCAAATGGCTGGCCAAATTGGGCGGGTACGGTTACGATCTTCTTATTCTGATCAATAGTTCCCTCAATTGGTGCCTAGCCAAAATGGGGCGCGAAAAATATTCCTTGTCCAAGCGGATTAAAAACAGTGTCAAAGGAGCTATAAAGTATATCAATAATTTTGAGAAGACCGCTGCCGAACTGGCCATTGAAAATCATTATGATTATGTGGTCTGTGGACACATCCATCAACCCAAAAAAGAGGTTTACGAAAACAAATATGGTAGCTGCACTTATTTAAACTCCGGCGACTGGGTGGAAAACCTGACCGCTCTGGAATATTCCTTCAAACGTTGGAAAATCTATCATTACAACCATGACAGGCTCTCCCCCTTCTTTGTGGATGAAGAGCTAAAGGAGATGGACATGAACGAACTTATTGCTTCCATCACCAACAAGGATGAGATCAACAATGAAGACGTTGCCAAAGAGTTTTTTAGTGAAAACGAAAAAGATATTGACAATGATTTCTTAGACAATCAAGGCCTGTCTCAAGATTGAAACCGGGTGCTGCGCCTCCCTTTTCGTCCCATCCTTAATCTGATGCCTACAACTTGTACCATTTGCCGCTATCAACGTGTCTTCTGAACTTTTCTCCACAGCCGGGAACAACTTAAGCCCCCCCACCTTCATACTGGTTTCATAATGCTCTTTCTCGTACCCAAAAGAACCTGCCATCCCACAACAACCGGATGGTATGATGGTTACTTTATAGTTTTTTGGAAGATTGAGCATGTCAAAGGTCACCTTTTGGTTGCTCAACGCTTTTTGGTGACAGTGTCCATGTATTTTAACGCTTCGTTCTTCTTCGGTAAAACTATCGGAGGTAATATGTCCGGCCGCAATTTCAGCCGCAAAGAATTCTTCTATCAAAAACGAGTTGGTAGCCAGTTTTTGCAACTGCTCTTTATCGTCGTGCAAGCGTTGGTATTCATCCCTAAAAGACAAAATGGCCGAAGGTTCCAATCCAACAATGGGCATACCTTCGTTTAAGATATCCTTTAACCTGTCCATATTTTTAGCTACCAGCTTTTTGGCTTGCTTCAAATATCCTTTGGACAGATAGGTCCTACCGCTTTCGCCATAAAACAGCTCCACGTCGTAGCCCAACTTGCAAAGAAGTTCTATCGCATCCTTACCGACCTCAATATCAAGATACTTTACAAATTCATCTATATACAGGATCACCCGTTTTTTGGAAAGGTCAGTTCGCTTTACACGATATTTTTTTACATGGTTTTTAAAATTGAATCGGCCTACTTTGGGCAGCGTCCGTTCCGGGGCCACTCCAACAGCTTTTTTTAGCATTCCACCTACCGCTTTGGACTCATACATCCAGTTTGTCAAACCAGAGAGCTTACTGCCCAGAGCGTTCAATTGGGTATTATAGGCAAATAGTTTACTTCGTAATGAGTAGCCATTTGCTTCTTGATAATTATATAGAAATTCGGCCTTTAAGGTTGCCACATCCACATTACTGGGGCATTCACTGGCACAAGCTTTACAGCTCAAACATAGATCGAATGCACTTTTGAGCTCTTCGTGGTCAAACCGATTGGTCTTTTCTGAATTGGTCAAAAACTCTCGCAGTGCGTTGGCCCTGCCCCTTGTGGTGTCCCTTTCGTTTTTGGTGGCTTGATAGCTAGGGCACATGCCCCCGTTCATATGGTGGCTTTTTCTACAATCCCCACTGCCGTTACATTTCTCCGCAGCCCTTAAGATTCCCTCACTGTCAGAAAAGTCCATCAATGTTTTCACGACGGGTTCCTCTCGATCAATTTCATACCGCAGAGACTCATCCATCGGGTAGGCATCCACAATTTTGCCGGGGTTCAATATACCATTGGGATCAAAGAGCGATTTTACCCTTTTCAACAATTCGTAATTGGAATCACCGATCATCAAGGGAATGAACTCGGCCCTCACAATTCCGTCGCCGTGCTCCCCGCTAAAGCTCCCATGGTACTTCTTGGTAAGTTTCGCCACGTCGGTAGTAATACTTCGGAACAACACCACATCCTCCGATTTCTTAAGATTGAGAATGGGACGCAAATGCAATTCTCCCGCGCCGGCATGGGCATAGTAAACCGCACTTTGGTTGTACCCTTTCATGATCAGTGAAAATTCACCGATAAAATCCTTCAAATCTTCCAAAGCAACGGCGGTATCTTCAATACAGGCCACTGCTTTCCTGTCCCCTACCATATTTCCCAAAAGTCCAAGTCCCGCCTTACGTAGCTCAATGGCCTTGTTGATATCTTCTCCGTACAATACAGGACTGGCATAACTTAGTCCTGATTGTTCAATGGTTTTTAGGAGCTGGGCCAATTGCTGGTCCAGATCTTCTTTGGAATCGGCTTTTACTTCAAGCATCAAAATCGCAGCGGGATCCCCTTCGACAAAAAAGCGGTTCGCCAGTTGTGCCCTATTGTTTTTGGTACAGTCCAGGATCACCTTATCCATCATTTCGCACAAATGAAGGTTGTGCTGCATTACAGGGGCAACGTCCGACAAACAATCTTCCAAAGTTTTATAGTGCGTGGCCACCATAGCTGCGTGTTGGGGCGGCAAATCATCCAACTTAAGGGTTATCTCGGTGGTAAAAGCAAGGGTACCCTCGCTCCCCGATAACAATTTGCATAGATTGAAGTTCGCATTGACCTCCCCTAAAATATTGTTGTTGAGCAATTCATCTATCGCGTAACCTGTATTTCTTCTGTGGATACTTGGTTTTGGAAACTCGGATCTTATATTGTTTTGTGTTTCAGGGTTGGAAAGCTCTTCGAACAACTTGTGGTAGATCTTGGCCTCCAACGTATCTCCTTTCTTCTTTTCTCCAAATTCCTTTTGGGTAATCTCCGAGAAAAACGCATCGCTTCCGTCGGACAGGATACAGCGCATTGCCAACACTTTGTCCCTGGTGACCCCATATTGAATGGATGTGGTCCCAGATGAATTGTTTCCGACCATACCCCCGATCATGCATCGATTGGAAGTGGAGGTATTCGGCCCAAAGAAAAGACCAAAAGGCTTCAAATATTGATTGAGTTCGTCACGGACCACACCTGGCTGCACCGTCACTTCCTTATTGTCTTTGTCCAAACTGACAATTTTGGTGAAATAACGGCTTACATCCACTACAATGCCCTCACCTACACATTGACCCGCCAATGAAGTACCGGCAGTTCTCGGAATTAGGCCCACTTTGTTTGAATTGGCAAAGGCAATCAATACCTTTAAATCATCATTATTCTTGGGATAGGCCACCGCCATGGGCAGCTTACGGTATACCGAAGCATCGGTTGCATACAATACCCTGCTCAATTCATCGAACAACAACTCGCCTTCCAAAGCATCTGAAAGGTCTTTTAACAATTTTTTATCCAATTTGGAATACTTTTTGGGAACTAATATTGTTTTTGATTCGTAAATCTAACACAAAACTATCTCTAATTTTTAACTTAACGAGGACCTCATGAAGATTACCACATTATTTTCAGTATTTATTTTGTTTGCAACAGCCAGCCTAAGTGCGCAAAACATATCGGAACATGCCCTGGGACTTAGATTGGGAGACAGTGACGGCTTCGGGGCCGAGATTTCTTACCAAAAATCCATTGGGCAGTACCACCGGGCCGAATTTGATCTAGGTTGGAGGGACAGCAGGGATTTTGACGCCTTCAAACTGACCGGATTGTACCAATGGGTGCATCAGTTGGATGGCAATTTTAATTGGTATTATGGTGTTGGCGGTGGATTGGGCAGCGTAGATTTTGATTATCCCGGTCTGGATGATGACAACGATGGCCTTTTTGTGTTCGCGGCAGGTGATATTGGTGTAGAGTACGATTTTGACATCCCATTGCTACTATCACTGGATTTTAGGCCTGAAATCGGCCTGGTTGGATATGACGGCTTTGACAACGACTTTGATTTTGACATCGCATTGGGCATCCGATATCAATTCTAATTAAGAAAATTTTATAACGAACCCTTGGCACATCCAAAAGCCAAGGGTTTTTTTATGCCATAAGTATTGAATACCTTAGCACCCTAAACATTTTGAAATGAAAAGACTATTTGCAATAACCTTAGGGGTTCTATTTTTGGCCTCTTGTAATTCTGACCCTAAAGGATACACTTTAAATGGTACTATATCCGGTGAACCCGAAAATGGCACCCAAGTATTTTTAAAGACCACTGATTCCATAAATCAACTGATCGACATTGATACCGCCACAGTTGAAAATGGTTTGTTCAGCTTTACCGGGGAGCAAGCCGAACCGAAAATGCACTACCTATTTATTGATAAAATTCGCGGCAATGTCCCTGTGATCATTGAAAACGGAACTATTGAAGTGGAATTTCAAAAGGATAGTATTGATCAAGCAAAGATCAAGGGGACCGAACAAAACGATTTGTTCATGGATTTTTTAATAGAATCCCGGAAACTATCGCAACGTGCAAGATCTATGCAAGACGATATGCGCATAGCAGCACAGCAAAGAGATACAGCTACGGTTACGGCTTTGCGCGAAGAGTTTATCGAGTTCCAGGAAGATGCGAAAAACTTTAACACGAACTTTGCCAAGGAGAATCCCAATGCTTATGTCTCTGTTTTGATCATTGGCAACCTAATGGCCACCAAAGCACTTCCTGTGGATGAAATCAAAACCATGTTCGACGGGCTTTCCCCTGAAATGAAAGCAACCGAACCTGGAAAGAAAATTGAGGAACAACTCGAAAATCTAAAATCCACTCAAATAGGAGCAGTGGCACCCGACTTTTCTGCCCCCACCCCTACTGGAGACACACTGGCGTTGAGCGATGTAACCTCTAAGGCCAAGCTCACCTTGGTGGATTTTTGGGCAGCTTGGTGCAGACCTTGCCGTATGGAAAACCCCAACATTGTTTCGGTGTACAACAAATACCATGAAAGAGGTTTTGACGTTTTAGGTGTTTCCTTGGACAACCAAGAAGAGCATTGGAAAAATGCTATTGAGTCAGATAGTTTGGTTTGGAACCACATCTCCAATTTAAAGCGTTTTCAAGACCCTATTGCTCGTTTGTACAACATTGATGCAATTCCTGCCGCTTTTTTATTGGACGAAAACAGGGTGATCGTTGCAAGGGATTTAAGAGGTCCTGCTTTGGAACAAAAAGTAGCTGAGATACTGGGCAAGAGTTAATTCAAACCCTATAACCAAGTGATAATGGTCTTGATTCGTTCAAGGCCTTTTTTATTGGATTATATTTTGCCCATCTTTTCCAACACAAACAGTATAACGATGGGAATGGCCAAGAGTACCACAACCAAAGTATCCGTAAAAAAAAGTTCCGGTTTAAAAAGCAAGGTGGTCGCATAACCTCCAATGGCGCCACCAAAGTGGGCGGTATGCCCAATGTTGCCCAATCTACTCTTCATTCCATAAATGGAATACAACAAATAAGCAATACCCAAAACATAGGCCGGTAATGGTATGGGGATGAACATAAACCCCAGCTGCATATCGGGGTTCAACAATATAGCGGCATAAAGAATGCCCATCACGGCACCACTGGCCCCAACAGCACTATAAAAAGGTTCGTCCTTATGAAAAAATAGCGCAAGCAGGCTCCCTGCCAACAAGCTAACAAAATAAATGATCAAAAATTTACCGGGACCGAACCAACTGATGACCACATCGGCAAAAAAATAGAGGGTAAACATGTTTAGAAATAAATGGGAAATGTCCACATGTAAAAACCCCGAGGTCACCATTCGTTCACGCTGGCCCGCCTGTATGGCGTTGATACTGAACTTATATCTATCAAAAAAAGCCACACTGTTGAATCCACGTAGTGATACCAATACATTGGCAGCCATAATGGCTATAGTCGCGATATGTAAATTGAGCATGTAAGTAACGGTTTGGGTTCAAATATAGTTATATTTGCACACAAGAATAGTCTATGCAGCTAGTAGTTTATATCCTTGTTTATCCATTGCTCTGGTTGATTTCCAGACTTCCTTTTAAAGTCATTTATTTTATTTCCGATGGTACTTATGTGCTCTTGTACCACGTAATAGGATATCGTAAAAAAGTGGTGCGCAACAATTTAGCGCTTGTTTTTCCGGAAAAATCGAAAGAAGAACGATTGTTGATCGAAAAAAAATTCTTTAGGCACATGTGCGACATATTCTTGGAAATGATGAAGACCATGGGCATGAGCAAAGAAGAAATCCAAGAACGGTTTACCGTAACCAATATTGAGCTGCTCAATGGGTTGGAGAACAAAGGTCTCAACACCATGCTAATGCTTCCCCATTACGCCAGTTGGGAGTGGGTACTGTCCTTAAATCTTCAAATAATATCCAAAGGCTATGGTATTTACCAAAAAGTGGAAAACAAGTATTTTGATAAATTGGTAAGGGACATCCGAGGCAAATACAATACCGAACTGATATCGACCAGGGAATGCAGAAAAATCCTGAAGGCAGCGGAAGAAAGCAATGAACTGTTGATGGTGGGTATCATCAGTGATCAATCGCCCATGGTGAGCAGGACCAAATACTGGACCGATTTTATGGGCATTGTGGTTCCGGCCCATGTTGGTGGAGAAGAAATCTGTAAAGCAAACGATTTTATTCCCGTGTACCTAAAGGTTCGGAAAAAGAAAAGGGGATATTACGAGGGAACTTTCAAAATACTTACAGAAAACCCCACCGAAGTCCCGAATTATCAAATCACGGATGCATTCTTACGGGAAACCGAAAAATCCATTCGTGAAGCTCCGGAATATTATTTCTGGACACACAAACGATGGAAACATAAGGATAAAGTCCCTGAGGAATTTAAACAAAAAACCACCAAGGAAATCGAAGCTTAGATTCCTGCCACTTCCTTGATTTCCCCAATAATACGATCGGCCAAGTCATCAGCCTCTTGTTGTGACTTAGCTTCTGTATAAATCCTGATAATGGGCTCCGTATTGGATTTTCTCAAATGCACCCAGTTTTCGGGAAAATCGATTTTTACCCCGTCAATTGTGGACACCTGTTCATTTTTATATTTTTCGTGCATGGCTTCCAAAAGAGCATCCACATCCAAATCGGGAGTCAATTGTATCTTCTTTTTACTCATAAAATAGCTGGGGTAGCTGGCACGCAGTTCGGCCACGGTCCCACCTTTTTCCGCCATCAACATCAAGAACAAAGCGGTTCCCACCAAGGCATCCCGGCCATAATGACTTTCGGGATAAATGATCCCACCATTTCCTTCTCCCCCAATAATGGCATTGTTTTCCTTCATTTTGGTCACCACATTGACTTCTCCTACCGCAGCAGCTTCATAAGTGCCTCCGTGCTTTTCGGTAATATCACGCAACGCCCTGGAAGATGAAAGGTTGGAAACAGTGTTCCCTTTGGTTTTGCCCAATACATAATCAGCACAGGCCACCAAAGTGTATTCCTCACCAAACATTTCACCGTCATTGCTGATAAATGCCAAACGGTCCACATCGGGATCCACAACAATTCCAAAATCAGCTTTTTCCTCCACTACTTTTTTGCAGATATCCCCCAAATGCTCTTTCAAAGGCTCCGGATTGTGTGGGAAATGTCCCGTAGGTTCACAATAAAGTTTGACCACTTCCACCCCGAGTTCCTTCAATAATTTTGGGATTGCGATACCTCCAGTGGAATTAACGCCATCGACCACAACTTTAAAACCGGCTTTTTTTATGGTCTCCGCATCCACCAAAGGCAATTCCAAAACTTCATCAATATGGATATCGATATACGAGTCATTTTTAATGATCTCACCCAAATCGTCCACTTCGGCAAAGTCAAAATCCTCTTTTTCCGCCAAGGCCAATATTTTGGCCCCTTGCGCTGCATCCAAAAATTCACCCCGCTCGTTCAACAGTTTAAGGGCGTTCCATTGTTTGGGGTTATGACTGGCGGTCAATATGATCCCTCCGTCAGCTTTTTCCAATGGAACAGCAATTTCTACCGTGGGTGTAGTGGAAAGCCCCAAATCAATCACATCAATTCCCAAACCAACCAATGTGGAAACCACCAAGTTCTGGATCATCTCACCAGACAATCGGGCATCCCTTCCAATGACCACTTTTAAATCCCCCTTATTGGAATACGTTTTTAACCAGGACCCGTAAGCCGCTGCAAATTTAACCGCATCCAAAGGCGTTAGGTTCTCGTTTGTGTTTCCCCCAATGGTTCCTCGTATTCCAGAAATTGATTTGATAAGTGTCATAATTGTTGAAAAAGTTTTTGCAAATATAGTCTTGCATATCCGATTCCAAGTTTTGAATTTGTAAATTTCGACAGAAAAGGAATTTGCCCCGATGAACTTCTTAGCTCACATCTATCTCTCATTTGATGACCAGGAAATCACCTTGGGCAATTTCATTGCGGACCATATTCGGGGCAACAAGTACAAACACTTTCCCGAGAAAATCCAAAAAGGCATTCTTTTGCATCGGGAAATAGACACCTTTACCGATGCCCATCCCGTTGTGAGACAAAGCAGTAAGCGCCTTCACAAAAATTACAGTCATTACAGCAGGGTTATCGTTGATATTTACTACGATCATTTTTTGGCCAAAAACTGGAATGATTATTCCGATACACCATTGGATGAATATGTGGAGGACTTCTACGATATGTTGGAGGACAATTATGAAATCCTCCCCATGGCCACCAAACGGATGATGCCCTATATGATTGCGGACAATTGGTTGTTGAATTATGCGAATTTGGCCGGGATTGACCGCGTTCTCAATGGAATGAACCGACGAACCAAGAATAGATCCAGGATGAATTTTGCAATTTTGGACCTTGAAGAACACTATATTGATTTTGAAAACGAATTCACATCATTTTTTAAAGAATTGATTACCTTTTCCAACCAAAAATTTATTTCTCTATGCAAAGATTAATATTCCTTTTGCCACTTATCTTTTTCATTAATTGCAAGCAACAGCCCGCTAGCCCTACCGGACTGGTCACCGAAAAAGCCATGGTAGTATCTGCCCGTGAAGAAGCCTCCCGATTGGGAACGGAAATCATGAAAAAAGGCGGAAATGCTTTTGATGCCATGGTGGCCACAGAGCTTTCCTTGGTCGTTGCATACCCCTTTGCCGGGAGTGTGGGTGGCGGTGGGTTTATGGTGTACCGTAAAAACAATGGCGAAGTCGGAGGAATCGATTATCGTGAAAAAGCGCCACTTGCCGCGCACAAAGACATGTACCTGGATTCTTTGGGAAATGTGATTCCCGGAATGAGCACCACTGGAGGCACAGCCGTGGGGGTGCCCGGAACAGTGGCAGGAGTGCTGGAAGTCCACAAAAAATTTGGGAAACTTCCATTGAAAGACATCATAGAACCAGTTATAGACCTTGCCAATAGAGGCGTGGTGGTAACTGAAAAACAAGCAAAACGTTTGGAAGGATATCGGGATCAATTTATTGAGGCCAATGGGGACAGCACCAAGTTTGCCGGACCTTTTAAGGCCGGCGATACCATAAAATACCCAGCTTATGCCAAAACCCTCCAAAAGATCATGGAAGAAGGACGTGATGGTTTTTACAAAGGTGAGGTGGCCCAAAAACTGGCCGCATTTGTGCAGGAAAACGGAGGATTGATAACCGAGGAGGATTTGGCCAGATATGTGGCTGTGTGGAGAGACCCCATAGTATTTGATTATAAGGATATTAAAATTATTTCCATGAGCCCACCCAGCAGTGGAGGGGTCACCATCAACCAGATATTCAAAATGATGGAACCCTATGATGTTTCGAAGTTCGGGCACAATTCTGCAAAGACCATTCAACTGTTCACTGAAGCATCCCGACGGGCGTACGCGGACAGGAATTACTTTTTGGGCGATCCTGATTTTGTGGATATACCTTATGACATGCTTTTGAGCGACGAATATCTTCAGGACAGAATGGCAAATTTTTCCTTTGACAAGGCCACGCTGTCATCCGACGTGAGTCATGGGGAAGTAGAAATCATTGAAAGTGCACAGACTACCCATTACTCTATTGTGGACAGTGAAGGGAATGCCATTTCGGCCACTTCCACCCTAAATGGTGGATATGGCTCTAAATTATTCTGCGCCGAACTTGGATTCTTTTTGAACAATGAAATGGACGATTTTAGTGCAAAGCCCGGCGTACCCAACATGTTTGGGCTCATAGGGGCGGAGGCCAACAGCATTGCTCCCGAAAAGCGCATGTTGAGCAGTATGACGCCAACCATTGTGGAAAAGGATGGAAAATTGTACATGGTTGTTGGCACTCCTGGCGGTTCCACCATTATTACGGCCGTTGCCCAGACCATTTTAAACGTATATGAATTCAACATGAGCATGCAGGAAGCGGTAAATGCCCCCAGGTTCCACCATCAGTGGTTACCGGATTTAGTGATATTTGAACCCGAAGGGTTTTCGGAAGGACTCAAAACCGAATTAAAATCCAAAGGATATATTATCAATGAAGAACGTACACCCATTATTGGTAAAGTAGATGCCATTCGTGTTCTCCCCAATGGAAAGTTGGAAGGTGGAGCTGACAAACGAGGGGATGATACCGCGGTCGGATTTTAATTTTAAGTGAATGGAATTTGATATTGTTGTTTTGACGGACCATAGGTATGTGGCCCCGAAAAAAAGTAGCCCTTATATTAAAAATGTATTACTCGAAGACCAATTGGTTCTGGAAGCTTTGCAAAATCAAGGTCTTAATGTAGTTCGCAAATCATGGGACGACCACAATTTTGATTGGTCGACCACAAAATTTGCGCTTTTTCGAACCACTTGGGACTATTTTGACCGATATTCCGAATTTTCCAAATGGTTGGAAACTACTTCAGAAAAAATACGCTTCATCAATCCCCAAAAACTCATTCGTTGGAACATTGATAAGCACTATTTGCAAGACTTGTCGAACAATGGAGTGACTATTGCAAAGACGGTTTTTATCGAGAAAGGCACGACCACAACGCTGGCAAATGCTATTTCAAATTCAGAAGCGAACAAGGGGTTCAATGCTGATACTTATATTTTAAAACCCTGTGTTTCGGGAGCGGCACGTCATACATATAAGATTCATAAAGATGAGATCGAAGGTCACGAGAACATCTTCCAAAAATTGATTGCCGAAGAAGCCATGATGCTCCAAGAGTTTCAAAAAAATATTGTTTCGGAAGGAGAAATATCCATGATGGTCTTTAATGGAGAGTTTACCCACGCAGTTTTAAAAATCGCCAAACCCGGGGATTTTAGAGTTCAGGACGATTTTGGGGGCACCGTTCACAAGTATACACCCGATCAAGAACAAATCGCATTTGCCCAAAGTGTTGTTAAAGCAGCACCGGAGTTGCCGATCTATGCCAGAGTGGATATTTTTCGGGATAACGAGGGCAACTGGGCCTTGGCCGAACTGGAAATTTTTGAACCCGAACTCTGGTTTCGACTAAACCCTAGTGCCGCAACAGCACTGGCTTTGGCTATCAAAAGCAAGTTTTTTGCCCAATAGTTATTTTGCAATTTGCCTTTTTAATTCCTCCATGGATTGTTGCAACTGTTTCAACAAACCTGTTTCGGTGGTAGCATCCACATTAAAGGTAAGTTTACTGCTCACTTCCCAGATTTCTTGAATCTGATAGGGCTTGATTTCGTATGGAGGATAGGTTTCGTTTAAAGAAACAAGGGTAATGTTGTTGGAATTGGGCTTTCGTTCTATTTTCTTGACCATTACGGAATCCTGAAGTACCACTACATACATTTTGTTGGGACTAACATGGTCGATATGCTCAATCGCTCTAGCCAAAACCCAATCATTGGGCCTCAAATTGGGCAACATACTGTCCCCTTCCACTTGAAAACCACGATAGGTGGCATTTCGAAATTCTGGAATGGGCATATCAAATGCGGGTAATTGCCTATACCAACTCGTATCTGAAATGTTTTGGGGATATCCAGCCGCAGCCTTGGCATTTACCATCACCATGTTGTCCTTATCGGAGCTATCCACTGTAACCACTTTTGGGATAACACTGGTTTTGGACGTGTCCAAATGTTTCTGGTCACTTTCCCCATATAGCCAAAGTGGGTTTATTTTGAACTGTCTCAAGAGTTCGGCAACCACCTTTCCAGATAATTTGGTCCTCCCCCGTTCAATATCCGCAGTGGTATTTTTAACCCCCAACAACTTAGCAAACTCAGCTTGGGTATGGCCGAGTTCCCTTCGGATGTCTATAAAACGCTTTATGGTCAATTCATTTTCCATATTCCAAATATACGTTTTTTGGATTATTTCCAAAATATAAAATGGATTATTTCCATTATTTGGATTTTTTCCATATATTTGATTGGAATATTTCCAAGTTACATGTACTGCATCAAAACAAAATTGTATGGAACCTACAACAACCCTGATTTACGACGGTAGTTTCAATGGTTTTTTAACCTCCGTTTTTGTAGCCTTTGATAAAAAAATCAATGTGGCCGACATTCAAAAAAACAGTCGGTCCCAAAACGGATTGTTTTCAGAAACCGAAACCATTTTCACCCATGTGGAAAAGGCCAAACGGGTATGGAACGGTATCCGGAACAAGAGTCACAATGCCATTTCCAACGTTTATTTTGCTTTTTTGAGTGAATCAGAGGGTGTGGAAATGATGCTTTATACCTACATCCAAAAATTAATGTGCACTAAAAATGGTACTCATTTGGATTATTCGGACAGTACGGTACTGTACATTGACCAATTGGCCAAAAAAGTGGGACAGGAAAAAAACCGTATGGAAACTTTTGTCCGGTTCCAGTTGACCAAGGACAATATCTATTTTGCCAACATTGAACCGGATTTTGACGTACTGCCCCTAATCTCCAAACATTTCCGTGACCGTTATACAGACCAAAAATGGTTGATCTACGACGTAAGACGCAAGTATGGTATCTACTACGATTTGGATTATGTGGAAATGGTATCCCTCAATTTAAAGGACATACAGCACCACGAATACCAGACCCTTTGGAACGATTATTTCAAAAGCACCAATATTGCATCGCGGATCAATCCCAAACTACATACGCAACATGCCCCCAAAAGGCGTCGGGAGTATTTGAACGAAAAGAAAGAGGCGGTTTAAAATTATGGTTAACAAATTTGTTGAGAATGATTTTTGAATTATTCTTTTGAAATCTGATTTTTAATAATATTTGATATATGAATAAAAAGTATTCAAAAATAAGAGAAAAATTAAAAATCGTAGTAGACAAAAACACTACTGACGAAATGGTTCGTTTAACTCATTATTTTCAAAATCACAAAAAAATCCCCTTCTGTCTTATCACAAATACTCCTTAATTGAATATGTCGGTTTTTAAGGAAATAATCGTATACAATGAGCAACCCGTAACTTGTCCATATTGCGGAAACAGAACAGAAATAATTTTGGATTTATCACATACAATTGAACAAATTCAAATCCATAAATGCTTATCGGAAAGGTATCAACACAAATTCGTCACTCAAAGGGATAGTGTATGAAAAAGGGACAAAAATTATGGACACGAGATGAATTGATTTTAGCAATAAATCTTTATTGCAAATTACCTTTTGGAAGATTGCACAAAACAAATCCTCAGATTATTCATTTAGCTGAATTAATTGGAAGAACTCCAAGTTCAGTAGCCTTTAAATTAGTGAATTTTGCAAGTCTGGATCCAAGTCTACAATCTAGAGGAATTAAAGGCGCGTCTAATTCGAGTAAACTTGACAAAGAAATTTGGAATGAATTCTATAATAACTGGGAAGAACTTCCTTATGAAAGCGAAAAATTATTATCAAAATTGGAGAACAAGTCAATTGAAGAATTAAACCAGATTGATACTGAAAATTTACCAAAAGGAAAAGAAAGGGAAAGAGTTGTAAAAGTTAGAGTTAATCAGTCTTTTTTTAGAAGTTCAATTTTAGCTTCGTACAATAACACTTGTTGTATTACAGGAATAAACCACAGTGAATTATTGGTTGCTGGACACATTAAACCTTGGAGTCAAGACAAACAAAATCGTTTAAACCCAAGAAATGGTATTGCGATTAATGCTTTACACGATAAAGCTTTTGAAAATGGACTAATCACGATTACGCCTGAGTACAAAATCAAAATTTCAAATGTGCTTTTAAAAAACAAAAAATCAGATTCTCTCGAAAAATACTTTTTTCAATATGAGAACAAAGATATTTTCTTACCATCAAAATTTCTACCTGATATCGAGTTCCTAAAATACCATAATGAAAACAGATTTCAGCGTTTAAGTAGAAAGCCCACAGCGATGAATGAGCGAGGTTTTATAACGGATAGCCCGATTCTCATAGTATAACGCAAAAAATATTTTACCTTGTAGAGCATCCAATTGTGGAAGTTATTCACCTGAAGTTGAACTAGGTTTTAAACCTAATTTGTACAAGAAAGAGGAGATTTTTGACCCACTCAATAATCAATAATCACCTCTTCCCCTTCTCCCCTACAAAATGGTCGCTTTTGGCTTTAAAGAGCACATTAAAACTGGTCAAGCTTCCATACATCCGAGTAATGTATTGTTGTAGGTCCACCTTTTCTTGGTCGTCCAAGTTTTTGCTGCTGTTTATCTTTTGTTCCATCACTCGGATACGATCGCGCACCATCACAATTTTATGAAAGAACGTATCGATCGGCATTTCCTTGTTCGCCGTGCTATCACCCGGCTCCAAAATCAATTTTCCGCCTTTCCATTTATCTGCCATGGCAACTTTTTCATGGGTATCGCTCCATTTTTCAAGTATGTTCACCAAGGAACGTTCCACATCAAAAAAACTGACACTGTCCACTTCATCCTCCACACTTTCGATTACTTCAAATTCAGCGTCCAAGTCAATCGTTTCCAATCCATTTTCCAAAAAAGTCACCCAATAATACTTGGAAGACACATTTGTTACCACCCCTTTTCCATATTCTGGGTGTTCTATCCTTGAGCCTATGCCTAGTAATTTCATTTCTATCCCGTTAATATCATTTCCAGCTTCAAAAATAAACCATCAATGAACAAAAATGAAACCTAAAGGCCACTTCCTTTTTACATCCCAAATCGCTACTTTTGATGTTTGCTATGATTTTATGACCAACTACGAAGAACATATTGAGGTTAAGGGCGCAAGGGTCCATAACCTAAAAAATATAGATGTTACCATTCCGCGCGAAAAACTTGTGGTGATCACCGGACTTTCGGGGAGTGGAAAATCCTCATTGGCCTTCGATACCATCTATGCCGAGGGTCAGCGCAGGTACATCGAAACCTTTTCTGCCTACGCCAGACAATTCTTGGGTGGATTGGAGCGTCCCGATGTTGATAAAATCGATGGGCTCTCACCGGTGATCGCCATTGAGCAAAAGACTACGTCAAAATCTCCCCGATCCACAGTTGGCACCATTACCGAGGTGTACGATTTTTTGCGCTTGCTTTTTGCCCGTGCCGGGGATGCCTACAGTTACAACACGGGCGAAAAAATGGTGAGCTACAGCGATGAACAGATCAAAGACTTAATCATTGAATCGTACCGGGGCAAAAAAATCAATGTGCTCGCCCCTGTCATCAAATCCAGAAAAGGACATTATCGCGAACTTTTTGAGCAGATTGCAAAGCAAGGTTTTGTAAAAGTA
>CEVF01044471.1_pt1 | contig 26661 bp, 22 predicted proteins | sample 356441 | NCBI WGS metagenome assembly CEVF01 (sample SAMEA2622765, study PRJEB7988) | marine metagenome | biome: marine biome (ENVO:00000447); feature: surface water layer (ENVO:00002042); material: "saline water (ENVO:00002010), including plankton (ENVO:xxxxxxxx)" | depth 5 m | reverse complement strand
TCAGGGTAGTCTAATTGCAGGTCGGGCATTATGGAAGTAATCAGATTGTATAGGTTGCTCTTGGCCGATTGTACGCTGGCATAGTGTTCAGAAGCGTCAATTTTAATGAGCACTTCGCCTTTTCTGTATTGCTGGCCCGTTCTAAACAATCTACTGCCATTTCTAAAGACGCCCTGCACCTCAGCGAACAACTCGACCCTTCGTTTGGCCATCAAATTGCCGTTGGCCGGAATTATAATCGGAACCAGGCCATTCTTTACCGTATCAACAAAAACCGTCTTCACCACTTTCTGTGGCTTTGGTCTGTTATCTTTTTTACTGTTTGCTATCAAACGTGCCCCTAGTATCGAGGCAACGATTATTAAGATTCCGGCGAGAACCGATAGAATTACTTTCCGCATGAACGTGGTCGATTAGCTTTTTGCAAAGCTATTGTCAAACCCAAGTGCAAACGGTTAAATATTTCATAAAATGTCTGCGCAAACTGGTGAACGACAACAAGGTTCGGGCAAACAACAAAAAAGGGGATGCAAAAGCACCCCCTAACCAAACAAACTAAAGTATAACTAACTACTCATTATTGTCAATATCGTCTTCAAATTTGGTGTCGGCCATTCTGGTCTTGTCAAAATCGATGGTCTTGAAGTTAGGGTTGTACTTGCTTTCATCGGTATCGAATACCAAGAACTGGTTTTTATCCATCGACTGGAGACCTTTGAACGAATTGAAACGATTGTTCTGTATCTGAAGGATCTTTAGGCTTGCCAATTGGCCAAATTCTTCAGGAATCTCGCCTCCCAAGTGGTTGTTGGCAAGAACGAGTTCTTTAAGCTTCGCCAATCTTCCCATTTCTTGCGGTATGCCTCCTTCAAGGCTGTTTTCAAACAAGCCCAAAATTTCCAACTGTGATAGGTTTCCAATCGAGTTGGGAATGATTCCCTTTAAATTATTGCTCGAAAGGTTCAACACCTTCAATTTCTTCAGCTCACCGAACCCTTCTGGAATTGGTCCGCTCAAGAAATTGTTGAACATTGAAAACTCCTCTAAGTTCTTTAGGTTTCCTATTTCATCGGGTATTGCACCCTTTATTCTGTTCATTTCAAGTTTGAGCACCCTTAATTTCTCTAACCTGACAATATCTTTCGGCAGTACGCCCGTGATACTGTTGAAGGCTAGGTTAAGGTGCTCGAGGTGCTTGAGTTCGCCAATCGTCTCTGGTAACGAACCATTTAAATTATTGGCAAAAAGATTGATGCCCACCACATGTTGGTCTCGGATCTCAACACCCTTCCAAGTAGATACCGGTTCCGATAAATTCCATGTATGGGTCCATTCGGCACCGTTGGTGCTCTCGTAGATATCCATCAATACGGCACGTTCGTTCGAAACCACATCATCTGCTAAAACCGGCTCGCCTATACATATAAATAGCGCGATTAAAAGTATAGATCTTCTCATGGCTCTCAAATTCATATATAAGAATTTACTTACAAAGTAAAAGAAATGTACGACAAATCCCAAATAATCTGGGTGTAAGTACCCGATTTTGTTGTGAAAGTGATAAAAGTTGTGGTGTACGGCCTCTTTTACCGCACAAAACTTATGTTTTTAGGTGTCAAGAGCCAATTGAAGGGCTTCCCAGTGCTGCATAAGCGCTTCGAGTTGTTTCTTTTTATTGTGATAATCATCAAAGAATTTTGGCTCTGCCGAAACGGCGTCATAATCCATAAGCAGTGAATGGTCCATATCGGCAATGTCTTTTTCAAGTGCTGTTATCTGTTTTTCAACTTTTGAGATTTTGTTCTGAAGAGACTTTCTTTTCTTTCGGGCCTCATAATCTTCCCTTCCTGAAGTAGTAGCGCTTTTGTCCGTGGATAAAGGATCCCGTTTTTCAATTTCACGAAAACTGTCGACCTCACGCTGATCCAAATAGTAGTCAATATCACCTAGGTATTCTTTGACCCTTCCGTCTTTGAACTCGTACACCTTGTTGGTGAGCCCTTGCAAGAAATCACGATCGTGCGACACCAAGATCAAGGTGCCCTCGAAGTTCTTCAACGCCTCTTTCAGTACGTTCTTCGATTTGATGTCAAGGTGGTTGGTCGGCTCGTCCATGACCAGCACATTGAACGGCTGCAAGAGCAGTTTGGCAAGTGCCAATCGGTTTCGCTCACCACCGGACAGCACCTTAACGTATTTTTCCACCTCATCGCCCCCAAAAAGAAAAGAGCCCAAAATATCTCGAACCTTGCTCCGGTTGTTTTCGTTGGCGGCATCGATCATGGTGTCAAGCACCGTTTTCTCGCCATCAAGATATTCAGCTTGGTTCTGCGCAAAATAGCCGATTTGTACGTTGTGGCCGATTTTTAGATGGCCACTATGGTCCAACTCGCCCACCAATATTTTGGCCAATGTGGTCTTGCCCTGCCCATTTTGCCCCACAAAGGCAATCTTGCTATCACGCTCGATCAGCAAATCAACATTTCGCAGCACCTCTTTTTCTCCATAGCTCTTGCCTACTTGCTTTAGCTCGGCGATAATTTTACCCGGTGTAACAGAAACAGGGAATCGTACATTCATGACACTTTGGTCATCGGCATCGACTTCTATCCGCTCCATCTTATCAAGTTTTTTGATAAGCGACTGTGCCATGGAGGCCTTGGTCGATTTGGCTCTAAAACGTTCGATCAAACGCTCGGCCTGTTGGATCTCGCGTTCTTGGTTCTTTTGGGCATTCAATTGTTGCGCTATCATTTCGGCCCTAAGCTGAAGATACTTTGAATAGGGCTTGTTGTAGTCATAGATTTTGCCCAATGATATTTCGATGGTGCGATTGGTCACATTGTCAAGAAACATCTTATCGTGCGAAACAATGACAACTGCCCCCTGATAGTTCTTCAAAAACTGCTCAAACCAAATGATCGATTCTATATCTAGGTGGTTGGTAGGTTCGTCCAACAGCAACACCTCGTTGTCTTGAAGTAGCAGTTTTGCAAGTTCAATGCGCATTCGCCAACCACCCGAAAAGGTAGTGGTCTGCCTTTCAAAATCTTCTTGTCGAAACCCAAGGCCCAACAGAATCTTCTCTGTCTGACCCTGGTAATTGTAACCGCCCAATATTTCGTACCGATGGGTCAATTCGTTCAAATCGACCATAAGCTGGTGGTAGGCCTCACTCTCGTAATCGGTTCTCTCCGCCAACTTTTGGTTGACCGCTTCCAATTGGGCCTCAAGGGCCTTGATTTCATGAAAAGCCTGGTATGCCTCCTCCATAACGGTACGCCCGTGCTCAAAGTCGATGTCCTGCCTCAGAAACCCAACTTTTACCTCTTTGTTGGCGGCAATGCCGCCCTCATCGGGTTCCATCTGACTCGCCAAAAGCTTCAAAAGTGTCGACTTGCCCGCACCATTCTTTCCGATCAACCCCACGGCATCACCAGAGTTTAGGCGAAAGCTGATTTCCTTAAAAAGATATTCGCCGCCAAAAGAGATGGAGAGATTGTGTACGTTCAACATTTCGGTAATCTTTGTTACAGATTGGGTGTGGCCAAATTTGTAATTTTGCCCACAAAGCGCTGCAAATGTTAAAAAAAGGAAGCAAACTGTACAGTATTTTAACAGGAAGTTGCCCTCGCTGCCATCAAGAGAGCATGTACGTCAACCACAATCCATACAAGATTTCATCGCTATTTGAAATGCATGAAAAATGTGCGAATTGCGGACTCAAATATAAGATGGAACCCTCTTTTTTTTACGGGGCCATGTATGTAAGCTATGCCGTTGGGGTCGCTTTTGCCGTGGCCGTTTTTGTTATTTCTTTTTTGTTCATTGGCACCTCGCTCAAAAACACTTTTTTTGCCATTATTGGCACATTGGTGGTTTTCATGCCGGTAATTATCAGGTTGTCCAGAAATATTTGGATCAACTTTTTCGTCAAGTTCGACGCTACCAAGACCAGTAATCAATCTGCATAGTATTTTTGACCAAACCGAAGGATGTCCATTTCTGTATCGAGCGGTCTTTTGTGCTCGATGAAGTTGAACAACTGTTGGGAAGCATACGGGCCTATCAATACCCCCCGTGACCCAAACCCGTTAAGCACATACAGGTTTTTAAACTTTGGATGTTGACCGACCAAAGGCCGTCTATCTGCAACAGTGGGGCGAATGCCCGCCACATGGCCGGTTACCTCAAACTCAGCTTTCAAAAAGGTCTTCAGTTTTTGCTGCAGCTCTTTCTTGGCAGCCTCAGTTGGTGTATTGGTCTTGTCTTTCCATTTGTAGGTAGCACCTACACGATATTGGTCGTTGCCCAGGGGTATGATAAAGACCGAAGACTTTATCACATTTTTTTCTGCCAATTCAGGGCAATGTATGGTCAGCAACTCGCCTTTGGTACCGTTCAACGGCAAATAGTTGAAATAGGGATTATGCTTTAAACCAAAACCGGTTGCAAACACCACCTGTTTTGCCCTCAAGCCGCGATAGTCCACAAAATCTTCGGATATCCCAAGCTTTGAAAAATCAAAGCGCTCTTGGGTCAGAATCGCTTTGGAAGACAAATACCGAGCATGGGCGCTTATCAATTTTTCGGTATCTAACCGACCGGTTGCCAACACCTGTCCGTACCCAAAGGGGGCGTCGATGTGTGGGTTATTGTTTTCAAGGATTTTGGGAGAAAGAAATTGTCCAAGTCCGGGTTTGTCAATGGCCTCAAACCATAGGTTCTGCTCTTCAATTGAGGCAAACCGCCTTAAGACCGGAAGCTTGGTGTCCAATTCAACATTTAACTTTCGCTCCATTCGTTGGTAGAACGGAATGGAATTCTTCATCTGCTCTGCAGCCTTCCAGGCCATCGTGAACCGTTTTAATATGACGGGGTTGTACAACCCGCCCGCCACCGCAGAGGCCTTTTGTGAGTCATCGGCAAAAACATGAAAAGACTTGCCCTGTTCTTCAAGCAGCTCGCAGAAAGTGCTGCCTGCCAAGCCCAACCCTACGACCAAATAATCAAGCATAGGGCAAATGTATCGAAGATTTGCCAAAGGTTTTTACATATGGTCATCAATAAAGAACGCCGCACAAAATTGTGCGGCGCCTGTTTTATTGAATTGGAATGTATTTTGGATGGGATTCCGCCCTTTGGCGGAATTAATTCAGTCAATCTGTTTTGAATTCACACTCATCGTGCGCTTCAAAACAGGACTTCATTAATACGCCCACATATCCTGCTCCCTGTTACGGATGCCTTCTTTAATTCTATTGGCCTCCAACAACTGGAACAGTGCGTTGTCTGCAATGTAATCGGAAATCTCTCGATCGCCGTGAACATTCTCCTCTTTATAGATGACAGCATTGAACCTTCTGGCATTCAACAGCATATCGAACGATATGGGGCGTGCAGAATTCTGCTGGTTGTATACCTTGGCCTCATGCAATATCTGCCGGGCACTCGGGTACCAAACCCAGAACAATTCTACCTTGTTCTCCCCTGGATCCATCGATTCATCATCGATAAAGTTGACATCCGGTGCGACGGGAGCGATGCCCAGCAAGCGGTATTTCAGCTCGCCTTGTCGCTTGTCAAAGTACCAGATACCTTTGATACGGTATTCTTCAATATCGGCTGCGGTCAAGTCTCTTCTGTTAATGAACTCTTCAGAGATTTGCTCACCTGCGTTCAATTGCTCGTACCCGAGGTCAGTGGTATCGACTTTCTGCAACGTGGCCTTCAGATCATCAAAATTTCGCTTTTCAGTGAAATATGAGTCGGTGTAAACATCGGTCAGCTTGCCATTTTTGATGTTCTTCATCAATACATGATACAGCGACCTCCTGTCTTTTCCGATACCGATGGTATCGGTAGGATAATACAGCGGAAAGTTTACACGTTCGTCAAGATCAATGACTTCCCATACGGTCTTTGACCAGAGAATATCCCTGTCATCAACATAACCGTACTCTAATGGGGCATCATTGTCCATGGCCAATTGGGCCTCGGTCTTTTTACCGATATCTTCTGGCTTCTTGGCATTCAAGATGTTTGCCTGTGCCATCATCGAGGCCGGTAAAAGACTCAATGCTCCGACAATCAATACACTTTTCCAATTCATGATCATTCTTCTATAACTTATTAGTTTGTAAGCTCAACCACAACAGGCGAAACTTTCTTCAACTTGTAGCTTCGGTTGTTGGTGATATAGGCTTTGATATCAAATATCTGAACAGCATCACCTCTTCTGGCTCTTTTAAGGGCCGATTTGGCGCGGGCGTCCAATTTGTTGCCATTTACCTCAACAGTTGGCTGACCTGGCACTTTAAACTTGAAGCCACTTACGGCAAGGTTCAAGTCAAAATCAAAGTCTTCAAGCATAGCGCCAATGGTAGCGATCTCAAGGTTTCTTCTAGGCATTTTTATACTACCTGCCTCACCTCGTACGGTACCTCCGGGTCTTGGAATATCTTTAATCCGGAAAGTAGCAGGGGTGCTGATTCGAGTACCGTCAGGCAATACACCTGAAGCACTGATCGTAACCTCTCTACCCTTACCTGGGTTCATGATATACTTGCTGCCCTTAACCTGTCTTAGGCCTGGTGCACTGGCTTTCACTTTATTGTCAGGTATACCAGGAATTGAGATGGTCATGGGGTTGGCCACACCTCGGTAAACAACGTTCATTTTGTCGGCAGCGATTACCGCAGCATTAGGCTTGTTGATGGTCGAGAAGGTGTTGTTCACTTCAACTGGCACTTCGTTACCGTCTTGCATATAGATCAACTGACCTTTCAACTCGTGGTCACCGGCTGCACCGGCACTAACCAATAGCTTTACACCTCCAGCTTCAAGCTCATAGTCTTTGCCTTCGGTCAATTTTCTTCCATCAAGGGTCAAATCGGCCTTGACCGGCTTAGAGGTCTTATCGGTCTTACCAAGAACCAAGCTTCCCTTAAATTTCTCACCGGCATAGAACACTGATTTCTCTTGATCTAACAAGGTTGAGAAATTCTTCAATGATACGGCACTGGTAAGGTTACCTTCCAACAAACCTTTTAAGATTTCTTGTTCAGTGGCCTTAACGTCGGCCTGCAACTGGGTGATCTTGGTCAATGAGGCAACCATTGGGTAGCCCTCAAAGTGGTAGTTCATCCAATCTACCTTGACACCGTCTCTGATGCGCTCCACTTTGCCGTCGGGGCCACCGGTTTCGAAACGTGTCTTTACAGATCCCTTTATATCGTCCATGTTTTCTGGAATTACCTTCAAGATCTGATCGCGGTAATTGGTCAAACTGGATAGAAACTTTTTACCTTCGGGTGAAAGCTTATCGCCCTGAAAGAACTTCTGATCCAGAAAATCAGACTTATCCATCACAACATAGTTGTTGGGGTCTTCTTGGTCTTTCAACATTTCCTTCTTAAGACCTTCCAAATATTGGTAATAGTCTTGGGAAAGTTGTTTTACTTCTCTTGCTTTTTCGAAAAGCGGACCGTACTTCAGTTTGTCTTCTGAAGCCTTTGTCTCCAATCCTGCGAAGAAATCGGAGTTGTTGGCCGTCATCTTTTCGTTGGAAGCCTCTAGCTTTTCGTTCATCAAACCGAACGCTGCCAGAACTTCTTTGCTCATATTTAGCGCCAACATCGCGATGAAAATCAAGTACATTAAGTTGATCATCTTCTGACGTGGTGACTGTTTTCCTGATGCCATGTTTTCTAATTAGAATTATTAATTAATCTGATTTGGGTCTGGTTTCAACTAGTGGTTCTAATTAGTTTTTGCTCATGGCAGAAAGCATACCCCCATATACACCGTTCAATGAAGACAGGTTAGAGGCCAAAGACTCCATTTGCTCTTTCAACGCACCTGCGTTCTGAACAACCTCTTCGTTGATCGATGCTTGTCGGCTTGCACTTTCAAGTTGTACTTTGTACAAGCTGTTCAAAGACTCCATCTGGGCCGCAGCGTGCGACAATTCTTCTGAATATTTCTTGGTATGCTGAATTGCATCGGTAGTAGGGGCAATGCTCTTGGCAGCGCCTTCAAAACTCTTGATGCTCTCGCCCAAGCTTTCGAACAGTTGCGAATCGATATTGGCCTGTTTCAGCATTTCATCCAACTTCTTGGAAAGAATGCCCTCAGCTTCCTTGGCTTGCTCAGCTTCGCTCTTGCCACCCTTTGATTTGCCTCCGGCCAATTCAGGGTAAACCAATGACCAATCGTACTCGTCGTCTACTGGTTCAAATGCGCTAATGGCAAAAATAAGTGCTTCGGTTATAAGTCCGACAGCAAGAAGCAGTCCTCCGGTAAGGGGGCCAAACTCCCAGTGCAGGATTTTGAACAGGGCCCCAATGATCACCACCGAGGCGCCAAGGCCATAGGCCATATTAAAAAGTTTCTTTGTTGATTTTGACTGTGCCATAATTCTAAATTTAAATTAAGTTTATATAAATAAGTATTTGGTTACAAGGTTTGATATAGTGTTCTCTCCTTTATTATAGACCGTTGCCTCTCGTTGAATCTTCTTCTCCCATATAATCTTGAACGGTTCTAAAACCAATATAGCTTCTCGCTGAATCTTGGTACTCATAGTCACGCGTGCTTACTTGCAAGAAGTAGGCAACATCTTTCCATGAGCCACCACGTATTACTTTTCTTTCGTTTTGACCCGACCCTGCATTGGGGTTCATGGTCGATACAAATTGATAGGCTCCTGGATCGTAGCTTGAGTTTGTCCACTCAGAAACGTTGCCCGCCATGTTGTACAGGTTATAATCATTAGGCTCGAACGACTTTGCCTCTACAGTGTACAGTGCGGCATCGGCTGCATAATCCCCTCTTTGGGGTTTGAAATTGGCCATAAAGCAACCTGTATCGCTGATCACATAGGGCCCGCCCCATGGGTACGTACCGCCTTCGATACCTCCCCTGGCAGCATATTCCCACTCAGCTTCGGTCGGCAGCCTGAACTGGTTCACAAATTGTTTGCCGCGACTTTTTTGATCATCGTTCTTGAACTTGGTTCTCCAATGGCAAAAAGCCTTGGCCTGTTTCCAGTTGACGCCCACTACAGGATAATCGCTATAGGCATCATGCCAAAAATAATCGTTGTGCATGGGTTCGTTGTACGAATATTCAAAGTCACGGATCCATACAGTGGTATCTGGATAGATCTCCAACTCTTCCTTCTTTATAAAATCGCTTCGCTTACCCGATTTGGCGCGAGCGGCTGCCTCAATGTCCATCCAAGTATATTTGTACTTGAGCTTGGTGACGTCAAAGGTGCGTTGGCCGTTATACGATTCTTCTTCGGGCAGGTACAATGAATCCATTATCTCTGCATAGTACTCATCTGGGTAATCAGAAGTATCCCATACCAAATCGACATCTTTGTTCAATGCCCTACCCTCATAACCTGTCTCACCGAGACCGGCATAATTGTCGAGCATATATTTCTCATATACCGAAAGGTCGGTGGTATCGGTGTCTTTAAAAGCGTACTCACCAATACCTTCATCTTCTGGACCAAGACCCAACTCGTCGGCCAAAATGGCCAAACGGGTGCGGGCAACGGAATCTTTAACCCACTCGACAAACTGTCGGTATTCACTATTGGTTATCTCGGTATCGTCCATATAAAATGAACGTACCGTCACGGTACGTGTGGGGGCGTTCATGACCTTGGCCTGATCTTCATCGGCCTTACCCATAACGAATGCGCCCCTCGGAATCAATTCCATTCCGTAGGGTTTCTCAGGGTGCCATTTCTTACCCTTTACGCCGACTAGTTCACCCTTTGATCTTGATTTAGACCCGCAACTGGCAAGCAAAAAAACAAGGGCCAAAGACGGTAACAATAGCTTTCTCATACTCTAGGTTAAATTATTTCGATTTGAATCACAAACAGTGGAACACAATTTCACTATTCTCATAACTTTATTTTGAATAATTTATTGTGAACGCGCTATATACTTGTTAAAAACTTTTTTTTTAGCCAAGGCTCTTTTTATAGGCCTTCAGCCACCTTTCAGGAATCTGTTGGTTGCAAGCATCCAAATAATCCTGTTCGGTGCATGGTAATAACGCAATGGAATTTGTTTTAGTATGCTCGGGAAGTATAGATGGCGCCTCGACCCACCATCTTTCGGTGATGTGACTTTTGAAAAAAATCAGCTCATCGGTGTCTGTGGGCACGGTAAACTTGGTGAAGTCCTCGCTTTTGGTGGTCGGTTTTTCTACGATCCTAAAGCTCAGCCCTTCGATGAAATACCAAATAATCTGGGCAACCAGTTGAAAAGAGAGTGAAGAATTTTCGATTTCATAGATGCCAAATACCGATACCTTATCGCTGATACCTGCATATCGGGCCAACGCGCAAATTTCTCTGCCGGTAAAACCGTTTGGCGAAAAGTTTGCCGTAAGTCCCATTTCGCTTGCCCGTATGGCCCTTACATCCATACTCACCAAGTGTGCATTTCTCAATACCGGCTCGGCCAATGAAATATCGGCAGCGATCTCGCCCAATCGGTAGGCATCGAAGAAAAGCCGTTCCATCAGGTCGATTTCCTCTTGGGCATTGAAATAACTTTGGTACCCGATATTCGAAAAATTGAAAAGATTGTTGGGCTTGGCAGTGATTATGTTGCTCATGTACGAATGGGACGAAATAAGTTCATCGTCCTCGCCAAAATCGAAGCGACTGTCGATCGACACCATATTGATCATATCGACAATCTTGTCAAAGGCCCTGTAAGTGGCAAACGTGATATCTTGGGTAGCCCCTATTATAATAGGTATAATATTTTCTTCCAAAAGACCGGCAACCACTTCTTTGACAACAAAGTAAGTGTCTTCGACCGTTTCGCCCTCTTCGATATCGCCCAAGTCTAGAATGGTAGAATTCCAGTTGCCCATCATCAGGCGGTACAATTGTATTCTGATGGAGTCGACATCCATCTTTTCGGGCTTTTTCTCGAAGGCATTTCGAGACTCAAGCACCCCCACAATGGCCACCGAGGCATTGGCAAAGACCGGAAGCCCATCTTGCTTGGTATGTTTGTGGATGTTCTTGCCCAGCGCCTGGGCAGGTAGAAACTCAGAGAATGCCAAGACCTTATCCTTGACGGGGACCAAAAAATCGAATGCCATGTTATTTCTTAGCCTTAGTTCGTGTACTTGATTTTTTAGGTGCCTTTTTATCCAACAATGCCTTTGCCTCTTCCAACGATATTTTGGTGGCATCAACATCTTTTGACAGTTCTACCTTGGTACGGCCCTTTAAGATATTGTGCCGGCCCCAGCGGGCCTTTTCGATACGGATGCCCTCACTGGGCCATTCTTGCACCAGTTTTTCGGCTTCCTTTTTCTTCTTGGCCTCTATGAGTTCTGCAATATCCTCTTTAGAAAGGTTGTCGAAGTCGTATTTCTTGTTCACGTTGATGAACATACCATCCCATTTGATGTATGGGCCGAAACGACCCTTTCCCTTGGTAACTTCCTTGCCCTCATAGGTGGCGATCGGGGCATTGGCCTCTTCTTTGGCCTTGATCAATTCAATGGCCCTTTCCAAATCGACATCAAAAACACTTTCACCCTTGTCAAGCGAAATGAACTGCTTTCCAACCCGGATATACGGACCGTAGCGCCCAACATTGGCCTCTATGTCTTCACCTTTGTACTCGCCCAATTTTCTGGGAAGCTTGAAAAGGTCCATCGCCTCTTCAAAGGTGATGGTATTGATAGACTGCTCTGGCAACAAACTGGCGAACAGTGGCTTTTCTTCTTCTTCGGCGGTACCGATCTGTACCATGGGGCCAAAACGGCCCAAACGTGCGGCCACCTGTCGGCCTGTTTTGGGGTCAGTGCCCAACACACGCTCGCCACTGGCCCGCTCGGCATTCTCCTCAACTTCCTCAACGTTCGGGTGAAACTCTTTATAAAATTGCCCCAACATCTTTTTCCAATCTTCCTCACCAGCGGCGATTTCATCGAAGTCTTCCTCGACCTGGGCGGTAAAATTGTAATCAAGGATCTTTGAGAAATGGTTCACCAAAAAATCGTTGACGATGATGCCAATATCGGTGGGAACCAATTTGCCCTTATCTGACCCTATCATTTCCGACAATTGTTTTTCAGAGATAGTGCCTCCCTCCAAAACCAATTGCACATATGGTCTTTCTTTGCCCTCTACCGAACCCTTTTCAACGTAGCCCCTATTCTGTATGGTAGATATGGTAGGGGCATAGGTGGATGGCCTTCCGATGCCCAACTCTTCCAAACGTTTTACCAACGAAGCTTCCGTATATCGATAGGGCGGTCTTGTGAACCTCTCGGTAGCGGTTATATAATTAAGGTATAGCGAATCGTTCACCTTCATGGCCGGTAGCATGCCTTCCTGTTCTTCGGCAAGGTCTTCCTCGTCGGTACTCTCAAGGTACACTTTCAAAAAACCATCAAACTTGACCACCTCGCCATTGGCGGTAAATTCATCATTGTGTGCCTTGGTGGCGATTTTGACCGAGGTGCGTTCCAGTTCGGCATCGCTCATCTGTGAGGCAAGCGTACGTTTCCATATGAGCTCATAAAGCTTTGCTTGGTCACGCTCAAGTGAAGGATTCTGCAATTTCATGTCGGTAGGGCGAATGGCCTCGTGAGCTTCTTGTGCCCCTTTCGACTTACCGGTATACTTTCTAGTGTGGCTGTACTTTTCTCCGTAGTTTTCAACGATAGCTTGTTTGGCCGCCTGTAGGGCCTCGTTCGATAGGCTCACGCTATCGGTACGCATATAGGTTATGAGCCCCGCCTCGTATAATCTCTGTGCCACTTGCATGGTGCGGGCCACTGAAAAATATAGCTTTCTAGATGCCTCTTGCTGCAAAGTTGATGTGGTAAAGGGTGGTGCAGGCGATTTTTTGGCCGGCTTTTTGTCAAGATTCGAAACAAAAAAATCAGCCCCTATATTTTGTTTTAAGAAAGTCTCTGCCTCTTCTTTGGTGGCAAAGGTCTTGCCCATTTTTGCTTGAAAGACACCGCCTTCTTCGGTTTTGAACTCTGCACGGATCCTAAAGGATGCCTCAGGGTTGAATTTTTCAATCTCACGTTCACGTTCGACGATCAGCCGAACTGCGACAGATTGTACCCGCCCCGCTGAAAGCCCGGGCTTTATCTTTTTCCAAAGAACGGGCGAAAGCTCATAGCCTACCAAACGATCCAAAACCCGTCTGGCCTGCTGGGCATTGACCAGGTCGTAGTTGATGTCCCTAGGGTTTTCTATGGCCCTTTGAATGGCAGACTTGGTGATGGAGTTAAAAACGATTCGCTTCGTCTTGTCTTTGTCCAATCCCAAGGTTTCAGACAAGTGCCATGATATGGCCTCTCCCTCACGGTCTTCATCACTGGCCAACCAGATGGTATCGGCCTTCTTTGCCAATTCCTTTAGCTTTTTTACAATCGGCTTCTTTTCTTTGTCAACCACATATTTGGGCTCGAAGCCCTTTTCGACATCGACCCCCAATTCGTTCGAGGGCAGGTCGGCAATATGGCCAAAACTCGATTCGACCTGATAATCTTTCCCCAAAAAACGTTCAATGGTCTTCGCTTTCGCGGGGGACTCAACAATCACTAAATTCTTCGGCATGAAATAGGTTTTGCGTCAACAAAAGTATGTGAATTTTTTCATTCACTTTTTTTCATTTCCCAGATAGCACAAAAAATGCCCCATAAAAACGGGGCATTTGAACTACTTATTGCCATGATTTCAGTTTAGCTGAAATTGACTGATGAGCCGAATGTCATTGTCCAAGTATTCATATTGGTAAAGTATGCCATCGCCGACCATGAGCAGTTGCTCCTCGAGCGGGATCACGTCATATGTCACAATATTCTCAAAATGGTTCAAGGGCACAATGTTCGGGGCCTCTGATTTATCATAGACCCTGAGCCCCGATGAACCATCGCAGATAAAGAGCTTTTCACCTTTTATGCCAAGGCCATAGGGCTCATCCAAAGGGTAAATTACCTCAAGCTCTGGTTTCTCTATGGTTGAGATATCAACAATGTACAGACCACTTTCGACCGCTCCGCAAAAGTTGCCCCCACGCAGGGTCACGTAGGCATAGTCGCCATCGACCACCACCGGATCACATGCTGTGCCATGTTGAAATTCTGAAACGAATTCAGGTTTGTCAGGTCTGACGATATCATAAATATACATGCCACGCATGCTGCCCAAGAACAAATGTTCGCCCCGGTTGAAGATGGTTTCAATGTCAAAGCCCACAAAAACATCATCAAGCTCTTTTGGGTCTTCAAGATTCGATATATCGAAAACATTCAGATTTTGATCGTCGACCACATATAGGTAATCTTCTACGATTTTAAATCGTGCCAAAGAACCTCCTTGACCAACACTGCCCCCCTCGGCACGGTTGGTATTGGCCAAGGCATCATCAAACAATTCTGGTTGGCCCTGTTGAACGGGTCTTAGTTCAGTCTTGACCTCCCATCCTACGATTACATCATTATCAAAATCAACCCCTTCATAATCATAGATATCTGCTTGGGGCCATTGGATATCCTGTAATTGGGCGGCGAGCCAAAATCCGCCATTGCCCAAAACACCCTCAAGCCAATCTACAATTTTCACATTGTTCACATCAGAAATATCAAGCACGACCAGATCGGTTAGGCTATCGGCATAGAGATAGTCATCTTTGATGGATATATCGACATTGCCCGCAATCTTGATAAAAGATACCTTTTGTGGGTTTTCAGGATTGCTATTGTCGATCACATGTACACCTTTATATGTATCGTTCACAAAAATGTAGTCTTTGTAAGCATACATCTTACCCGATTCAGAAATAGGCAGGGGGTCGACAACGGTTACGCTGTTCTCCCTAAACTCGGCTTTTGAGATGGTCAACGGTCTTGCCACCTGATACTCTTGAAAAGACCCCTTATCATCATCGTTGCAAGAGAACAACAAAGACAATGAAACAAATAGGGTCAAAAACACATTTCTCTTCATAACAGTTTGTTTTTTTTGGGGTAGTATTCTGCGCCTAAGATGAAAATGCCATTGTAAAGTTGCGTTGGGTTTGGACAAAATCGTTCTTCGGCAAAGCCTCCTATTTCATCCCCTCGACCAACGGTCAAGGTATTGATCTTTAAAAATCATAGCGTGCATGCTATATTTAACTGCCAAATTGTCATAGTTGAATTAGATACCTTATCTTTGCAGACTCATAATATTTGATAATGAAATCCCATTCAGAAAGCGAAAAAATAATCGATGAAAGTGTTCAGGGCTCGACATTGACACTGGAGCAAAACGGTCAGAACACCAGAAAGCTTTATATCGAGAGCTATGGCTGCCAGATGAATTTCTCCGATAGTGAAATTGTTGCCTCCATACTTGCCAAAGAGGGTTTCAACACTACCCAAGAACTGAGCGAGGCTGACTTGGTCTTGGTCAACACCTGTTCTATACGTGAAAAGGCAGAGCAGACCGTTCGCAAGAGACTTGAGAAGTTCAACGCGGTCAAAAAAATAAACCCGGGCATGAAGGTCGGGGTACTCGGTTGCATGGCCGAACGGTTAAAGAGCAAGTTCTTGGAAGAGGAAAAAATAGTTGACTTGGTTGTGGGGCCCGATGCCTACAAAGACCTTCCGAATTTGGTGAAAGAGGTCGATGAAGGTCGAAATGCGGTAAATGTCATTCTCTCAAAAGAAGAGACCTATGGCGATGTGGCCCCGGTTCGCCTGAACTCAAACGGGGTTACGGCCTTTGTGTCCATTACCCGTGGCTGCGACAACATGTGCACGTTCTGCGTGGTACCCTTTACCCGTGGCAGGGAACGAAGCCGCGACCCCCAATCGATCATTGAAGAGGTAAACGACCTATGGGACAAAGGGTTCAAAGAAATAACCCTCTTGGGCCAAAACGTCGACAGTTACCTGTGGTATGGCGGTGGGCTCAAAAAAGATTTCGACAAAGCCACCGAGATACAGAAAGCCACTTCTGTCAACTTCGCAAAATTGCTTGAAATGGTGGCCTTGGCCCAGCCCAAGATGCGCATTCGGTTTTCGACCTCAAACCCACAAGACATGACCTTGGATGTTATCGAGACCATGGCCAAATATGACAATATCTGCAAGTACATCCACTTGCCCGTTCAAAGTGGCAGCAACCGCATCTTAAAAGCGATGAACCGCCTGCATACACGCGAGGAATATTTTGAGTTAATCGATAACATTCGCAAGATCATTCCCGATTGTGCCATCAGCCAAGACATGATCGCGGGTTTCCCAACAGAGACCGAAGAAGACCACCAAGACACCCTTTCGTTGATGGAATACGTGAAGTATGACTTCGGATTCATGTTTGCCTATTCAGAACGCCCGGGAACTTTGGCAGCCAGAAAGATGGAAGATGACATTCCCGAAGAGACCAAAAAAAGACGGCTCAGAGAAATCATCGACCTGCAGCAACAACACAGCCTATATCGTACCAAGCAACATCTGGGCAAAGTTGAAGAGGTGCTCATCGAGGGGCCATCAAAAAAATCGGATGCACACTGGATGGGGCGCAATTCCCAAAATACCGTGGTGGTCTTCCCAAAAGAAAACTATAAGGTGGGTGACTTTGTGAACGTAAAAATCAACGATTGTACCTCGGCCACCCTTATCGGTGAGGCGGTGGGGTTAGCCCCCTAGCCCCCAAAGGGGGAACTTTGTGGCTGAATCGAGGATAGACGCTAACCAAAATTTAAAATAATGAACAATTGAGATGATGCACAACACTTTATATAAAATAAACTTTAATCCCCCCATCGGGGGCTAGGGAGCCATGGAAAACGTACAAGCAATAAAACAGCGGTTTGAACTCATCGGCAACGATGTGAAGCTGAACCGTGCAATTGAAAAGGCCATTCAAGTGGCCCCTACGGACATCTCGGTCTTGGTGACCGGTGAAAGCGGTGTTGGCAAAGAGGCCATCCCAAAAATAATCCATTCGCTTTCGCACCGAAAGCACAGCAAATATATTGCGGTAAACTGCGGGGCCATCCCCGAGGGCACCATAGACAGTGAACTGTTTGGCCATGAGAAAGGGGCATTTACCGGGGCCACCCAGACCCGTAGCGGTTATTTTGAGGTAGCCGACGGGGGCACCATTTTTTTGGATGAGGTCGGTGAGCTTCCCCTGACCACCCAGGTGCGTTTGCTACGTGTACTTGAAAACGGTGAGTTCTTGAAAGTGGGTTCATCAAACGTTCAAAAAACGAACGTACGTATAGTGGCGGCCACCAACATTAATATGTTCGAGGCCATTAAAAAGGGAAAGTTTAGGGAAGACCTGTATTACCGATTGAGCACGGTTGAGATCAACATTCCGCCATTGCGCGAACGCCAAGGCGACATCCACCTGTTGTTCAGAAAATTTGCCTCCGATTTTGGCCAAAAATATAAGATGCCCACCATTCGCTTAGAGGATGATGCCGTGCAGCTCTTGCTCAATTACCGATGGCCGGGCAACATACGCCAATTGCGCAACATTGCCGAACAGATTTCCGTGTTGGAAGAAAAGCGCATCGTTTCAGCGGCCACACTGAGCTCTTACCTACCAAACTACAATGCCTCAACCCTTCCTGCAGTCGTCGGACCAGAAAAAAAAGAAGGAGATTTTAGCAACGAGCGTGAAATTCTGTATAAAGTGCTCTTTGACATGAAAAGCGACCTGAACGATCTCAAAAAACTGACCTTAGAGCTACTCAAGAACAACGACAGCCAAAAAGTCCAGGAAGAAAACGAAGGGCTGATCCGTAAAATTTACGGTGGCGAACAGTCAGACCTCTCTGAAGAAAGCCATGCGGCAGAGGTGTTGCACCTACCTCAGCCGGTGGCCCAAAACGGTAATTCGGTAACACCACAGCCGGCACCAGCGCAACAAGAAGACCGGTATTCTTTTGCCGAGGAAATTGAAGAAGAGGAAACCCTATCTTTACAGGAGAAGGAAATCGAGCTCATCAAAAAATCGCTCGAACGCAATAACGGCAAACGAAAGGCAGCAGCTGCAGAGCTTGGCATTTCAGAACGCACGTTGTACAGAAAAATAAAACAGTACGATCTTTAAATCTATAGAAATTTGGAATTTGGAATTTGGAACTTTAAACAGGTCATAGTAAATGTTTTAGTAGCTTTTTTATGTGGATGGGCTTTTCTTTTAAATGGTTGTGGGGCCTATAATTTTTCAGGCGCCAGTACCGGTACCGCTGAGAGTTTTCAGGTAAATTTCTTTCAGAACATGGCCGACCAAAGCCCTGGCTCTACCTTTGAGCCCGGCCTAGACCGTGATTTTACTTTGGCACTTCAAGACCTGATTGCCAATTTGACCAGCCTAAACCTTACCAATTCGAACGCTGATTTGGTATATGAAGGCGAAATCGTTGAATACAGGGTGGCCCCGATGACTGCAACAGCCAACCAAACCGCCGCACAGAACCGGCTGACCATGAGCGTGAACGTTCGCTTTTATAACAAGACAAAAGAAGATGCCGATTTTGAAAGACGCTTCTCGTTTTTCTACGATTTTCCGGGCAACCAATTGTTAGAGTCGGTAAAGAGCGAAGCGCACCAAGTGCTGTTCGAACGTATTACACAAGATATTTTTAACGCCTCGTTGGCCGATTGGTAAGCCCATGAACGTTCAAGATTTCATAGCATTGCTGCAAAAACCGGCAACGATCCTTTCTCCGAAGCAAACCCGCGAGTTGGAGGAAATCTTGGATGAATATCCCTATTTTCAAGCGGCGAGGGCACTTCACCTTAAAGGGTTGCACCAGTTAAAGAGCTACAAGTACAACAATGCCTTGAAGCTCACCGCAGCCCATACGGCAGACCGAGAGGTGCTGTTCGATTTTATTACTAGCAAAGAGTTTCTGCAGAACCAGATTGCAGATACCCTTGTCGGTAGAACCGCCAATATCTCAGACAGTGAGGTAGTGGCAGAAGAGGTCGAGCCGAGTGAAGAAATAGAAACATTGCTGCCAGAATCTAAAGAAGCGCCCTTGCCACAGAGCGCCAAGGATGCCGAACAGATTTTGAGCCCGCGCTTGTTTAAGACATCTGAAAAAGGCACCCTCACCACATCTGAGGAAGAGTCGGGCCAAGAGCTCGAATTGGGCCAGCCATTGCCCTTCACCAAAGATGAGCGGCATTCGTTCACCGAATGGCTACAGCTTACCTCAAAGAGGCCGATCAAAAGGGAAAAAGGCAAAAAGATTGAAGATGATGAGCGCAAGAAAAAATTCGAATTGTTGGACAGGTTCATCGAGTCAAGCCCCAAAATTGTCCCAAAAGAAACAGAAGTCGTAAAGGTTAACATAAAAGAGTCGGTCACCATAGACCAAAACGAGTTGATGACCGAGACATTGGCCAAGGTCTATTTGGAACAAAAAAAGTTCAAAAAGGCCATTCAGGCGTATAAGATTTTGAGTTTGAAATATCCGGAAAAAAGTGGTTTCTTTGCAGACCGAATTCAAGCCGTTAAACGCTTGCAAAACGAAAACAAAGACTAGTGTTATGAGCACATTTACAATATTTTTGGTGTTGATCATTTTGGTCTGCCTATTGCTTGTTTTGGTCATTATGGTGCAAAACCCGAAAGGTGGCGGACTTTCATCTTCCTTCGGCGGAGGGGGCAGTCAAGTGGTCGGAGGTGTTAAAAAGACCGGCGATTTTCTCGACAAGAGTACTTGGACCCTGGCCACCCTGTTGATCGTTTTGATCTTGCTTTCAAACGTAAGCCTAAAGAGCAATTTCGGACAAGCCGATTCTAAGTTGTTGGATGGTGACGACATAGAGAACACCGTACCCGAAACAGTTCCTGAAGAGGTTCCAGAAGAGACCCCCTCAACGGATACAGGGGCAAATCCTTTGGATACCATCCAGTAAATAAATATGACAAAAAAGAATAAAATGCCAGCTTGAATGACAAGCTGGCATTTTTGTTTTAACAGAATGTCAGTTTTGGTGCCATGGCACAATTTCTGCCACCCTGTTTGAGGATTTTTAAAAAACTAATACCTAAAAATTAGAAATATGGCTAAAGTGAACATCAAACCATTGGCGGACAGGGTACTTGTCGAGCCCGTCGCTGCCGAGACCAAGACCGCATCAGGAATCATCATTCCTGACACTGCAAAAGAAAAGCCCCAAAAAGGCAAGATTGTGGCGGTAGGCCCGGGCACCAAAGACGAAAAAATGACCGTAAAGGTGGGCGACACCGTTCTCTACGGAAAGTACGCTGGCACAGAGTTGAAACTTGACGGCGTCGATTATTTGATGATGCGCGAAAGTGACATTCTAGCAATCGTATAGATTTTTCATAAGTAGCACCGCCAACAGCGGTATTTATAAAGCATAACCAAAAGTATAATTACATATTTCCCTTTTAAAAAGGACACAAAAACTAAATATTATGGCAAAAAACATTACGTTTGATATAGATGCCCGCGACGGCCTTAGAAAAGGTGTTGACGCCTTGGCCAATGCGGTAAAGGTAACGTTGGGGCCCAAAGGGCGAAACGTTATCATCACAAAATCATTCGGGGCTCCACAGGTAACCAAAGACGGTGTGACAGTGGCCAAAGAGATCGAGTTGGCCGATGCCCTTGAAAACATGGGTGCGCAAATGGTCAAAGAAGTGGCCTCAAAGACCAACGACCTGGCAGGTGACGGTACCACCACAGCTACTGTTCTTGCACAGGCAATCGTTAAAGAAGGCTTGAAAAACGTGGCAGCTGGCGCCAACCCTATGGACCTTAAAAGAGGTATCGATAAGGCAGTGGATGCCATTGTTGAAAATTTGGCCAAGCAATCTAAAAAAGTGGGTGACTCAACCGAGAAAATCAAGCAAGTTGCCGCTATTTCGGCAAACAACGACGAAGCCATCGGAGACTTGATTGCCCAAGCATTCGAAAAAGTGGGCAAAGAAGGTGTTATCACCGTTGAAGAGGCCAAAGGTACCGACACTTACGTCGATGTTGTAGAAGGTATGCAGTTTGACCGCGGTTACATTTCTCCATACTTCGTTACCGATTCAGAAAAAATGGTGGCCGAGCTTGACAACCCTTACATCTTGCTTTTTGATAAGAAGATTTCTGCAATGAAAGACCTGCTTCCTGTATTGGAGCCTGTAGCACAATCTGGAAAGCCCCTATTGATCATTGCCGAAGATGTTGATGGTGAGGCATTGGCAACTTTGGTCGTCAACAAATTGCGCGGTTCACTGAAAATCGCCGCTGTAAAAGCTCCTGGCTTTGGTGACCGCAGAAAGGCAATGCTTGAAGATATTGCCATCTTGACCAATGGTACCGTAATTTCAGAAGAAAGAGGTTTCTCTCTTGAGAATGCCACCATAGATATGTTGGGTTCATGCGAGAAGGTAACCATCGACAAAGACAACACTACCATTGTAAATGGTTCAGGTTCTGCCGATAACATCAAGACCCGAGTTAACCAAATCAAGTCACAGATCGAGACCACTACCTCTGATTACGACAAAGAAAAACTACAAGAGCGCTTGGCCAAATTGGCCGGTGGTGTGGCCGTACTTTACGTAGGTGCCGCTTCTGAAGTTGAGATGAAAGAGAAGAAAGACCGTGTTGACGATGCCCTGCATGCCACTAGGGCTGCCGTTGAAGAAGGTATCGTGGCCGGTGGTGGCGTTGCCCTGGTACGTGCCAAGTCGGTTCTTTCAAAAGTGGAAACCGAGAACGACGATGAGGCTACAGGTCTACAAATCGTGGCACGAGCCATCGAATCACCACTTAGAACCATTGTAGAAAACGCCGGCGGCGAAGGTTCTGTGGTTGTTGCCAAAGTTATGGATGGCAAAGGTGACTTCGGATATGATGCCAAAGCCGACAAATATGTTGAAATGATGAAGGCAGGTATCATCGACCCAACCAAGGTAACACGGGTTGCGTTGGAAAACGCCGCATCAGTGGCCGGAATGATTCTGACCACCGAGTGCGCCTTGACCGACATCAAAGAAGAAAACCCCGCACCTGCTATGCCAGGTGGTGGAATGTCTGGCATGATGTAAAAGCCCCTAAATCCCCAAAGAGGATTTAAAAATCAAAACGCCCTGAAATTCAGGGCGTTTTTTTTATTTACGGTCACATTAAAGTGTAAGCCACATACTGGAAGGCCATCCCGTTTGGTGCTAAAAATATTGCACAAGCATTGTGACCGCCATCACCAACATGATGGTATTTTCAATAAAGGTAGCCTCGGTCATGGGCAAATTAAGGGCAGTACCAAGACACGCACAGCGGATGCTTTTTTTATCCAGTAAGGTTTTGGTCACTCCAAAAGTGGTAATGCCCAAAATAACGACGGTCGCAATAAGTGCGGTTTGAATCTGAAATCGCATCAAGAACATGAGTCCGAGTGCAAGTTCCAAAAAAGGATAGACCCAACCATAGGCGGGCAACGCTTTTGCAAGCGGGTCGTACATACGAAAGCTATCAGGGAATCCTTTCAAATCCAGAAATTTGAAGAAACTGAACACGATATAGAACAGCCCCATAAAATCGAGCATGGCCTCGCCCATATCCCAATCCTTGTAGTTCAAAAGAAATGCTGCCGCAAAAAGGTACCCAAAAATCAAGAACAGCGGTCGAAGTTGATTCAGTTTTGAAGTCTCTTTGGGCACGGCCATTTCCATGGCATGATGCCCTTTTTCTTCAATTGAATATGTATCGGGTAAAGCTTTCTTTAGTTTTTGAATGGGCACATGACCGTTCATGGATATTTCTGCTTCCCCTTTCTTCAAATCAACCTCTACATGTCGAACCCCTTCGACCTGTGAGAGCTTTTCGGTTACCGAGGCAACACAACCCTCACAGGTCATTCCCGTGACCGAATAGGTATGCCTCATCGGTGATGTTTCTTACTATCATCGGAATCGTCTTCACGATACTTGCAACAGGGGTGAATGTTATCGTATGCCTCCTGTGTGGCCTTTAATTCTTTAGTGTCGTGCCCGACTTTTGCCAGAGCAGATTTTATCTCCATGGCGTTGGTCTTTCGCTCATCGACCACCAATGATAACTGGTGGGTGGGAATATCCCACTGGGCATACTTGACCCCTTTGACCCCCAAAGCGGCCTTTTCGATGCGCATCTTGCACATCTCACACTTACCATCGACCTCAAAGGTCATTTTCTTGTTTTTTTCCTGTGCATATCCCACCAAGGAAACAAACAAAAAAGCTAAAATCAATGTTACATTTCTCATATCAATAATTTGCATTTTATGATTTAAATCGAAATCCTGCGTACACCATACGCCCTAAAATCGGGGCGAACACAATAGTGGTATCAAAATTGGGGCCAAATGGATCATCTGCACCCAGCACAGGGTTGTCTTGCTTAAAGTTAGTCAAATTCTCACCGCCAAGATATACTTCGAATTTTTTTGAAAATACCTTGGTGATCTGGGCATTCATCAGGCTATAGCTCTCAGCAAAATCACCAAATTGAAAGTTTTCTATATTCGCGTTGCTACTTGGCAAACGCTGTTTGCCCAAGGTATGCAAGGTATAGTCGAACCGCCATTGGGCTCCGTTTTCCTTCTCAGGGGTATTGTAACCCAAATTGGCAAAGTACCGGTGTCGGGCCTGTAGCGGTTTTTGCAAGAATCCGGTTTGGTAATCGGTCTTTACATCGTAAAATTTATAAGCGGTGCGCAGCTCGAGCCGCGGCAGCACCTCTTGGTTGAGTTCTACCTGAAGGCTGTTGGCGTAGCTCTTGCCTTCTAAATTGGTAAAGACCACTTCACTCGGATTTTCCCAATCGACCACCACTTGGTTCTCAAAGTCGGTACGGTAAAAATCGACGGAAAAATCGCCCGGTCTTTCGAAAAGGGTGAAACCCTGTAAAAAACTGACGCCAAAGTTTACGGCCTTTTCAGGGTCAAAGCCGTACACTTCGCCTCCGTTACCTTGCAATTGTATTGTTCTGGACGAAGCGAACAATCGTTGGTTCTCGGCAAAGATGTTGGCAGCCCGGCGACCTATGCCGAAAGAGCCCCTAAGACTCCCCTTTTCCCAAGGGGTGTAGCGAATATGGAACCTGGGCGTCACAAAATTGCCCAATCTATTGTGTGTATCATACCTAAGGCCCGCTGTTAGGCTCACCTTTTCAAGGTCGTCGTAGCTATACTCAAAAAAGGCTCCGACCGAACGGTCTACCCGCTCAAAATCTTGGTTGTTCACCAACTCTTCATAACCATCGTAAGCAAAGGTCAGCCCTGTTTTGAACTTATGCTGGGTGTTGCTGATGATCGAGTTGAAAATGAGGTTCGAATAAATGCTCTCATGGTCAATATCATAGATGTTAAAGCCATAGTAAGAATCTTGTCGGTGCTTGCTGTACGAGGCCTGAAAACCAAAGCTCTGGTAGGGCAGCTCAGGAAATACATAGCCCAACTTTACCGATGAGTCAAAGCGTTTGGTGTTGATTTCACTTCCCCAGGCATTGGTGGTGAACTTATCGGTATCGGGGTTGAACTGTTCTTGCCCAATTTGCTTTTCATCATTGAGAAACCGCACGTTCAAAAAACTCACCCACCCTTTTTCGGGGTCTTGGTATTGCCAGCGATTCTGTACATTGATCTGGTCTGACAACGGTGCATCCAAAAACCCATCTTCATTGTTATCAACCTCGACTGTTCGCTGGTTTCCGTGAAGGTAAAGACCTGTGCTCCATTTATCCGATAGTTTATGGTTTAAATGGGTGTTCAGTTCCAATCTACCGTTCAAGTTGGCGTAACCGTTCACGAAAATGGGTATATCGGTGAAGGGTTTGACCAGTTCGGTGTTTATCTGGCCCGAGATACTCTCATAACCGTTCACCACGCTGCCGGCGCCCTTGGTAATCTGGATGCTCTCTACCCATGTGCCTGGTGTAAAGGTAAGCCCATAGGTCTGCGAAGCGCCACGCACCATAGGAATGTTCTCTTGTGTGATCAACAGGTACGGACTCGTAAGGCCCAGCATCTGAATCTGTTTGGTGCCCGTCAGTGCATCGTTGAAATTGACATCGATGGCCGGGTTGGTCTCAAAACTTTCAGATAGGTTACAACAGGCTGCTTTCAGCAGTTCTGCGCTGTTGACGGTTACGATGTTTTGGGTAGAGAAATAGGCCTTTTGCACGGCATCCCTTTCTTTTTCAACAACCACCTCATCCAATTGGTTGGATGGCTCTAACCAGTGGTGAACCATTTTGGGTTCATCAATGGTCAACGTATCTGTCTTAAAACCTACGTAACTGATGACCAGTTTGTTGTATTCCTTACTATAGGGAATGGAAAAAAGCCCCTCTTCGTTGGTAATGGTGCCTATCGGTGAGTCTAACCAATAGACATTGGCACCGGCAAGACCGATGTGTTTTTTTTCATCATTGGCCTCCATGACCATGCCCTCAACTTTTTCTTGGGCAGCCAATTGAACGCTGTTCAATAAGATTATGGCGAAAAACCATGTATATAATTTCATTTTGAATTTGATTTGATTTATGAATCGTGCTCCAATGCCAGATTTGAATATGGCAATAATTTCAAGAGATTCACGCATTTGCTGAATCAAGTTCAGACCTTGCGCGAAGACAAATCAAATCAGGAAGACCTCATGCAAAATGTTCAAGTCTTGCACCAGTAAGGGAGGAGGATATGTATGTAATGGTATGGGAAGTTGCTCTATATCGAGAAACGTTCCCAAATAAGATTGGGCAAAGGCAGCCAAAAAGACCTGATGCCCCCATTGAATGTCGTTCCAAGTCAATTTCAGGTCATCTTGCCCCTCAATTGTAAAGCTTTCATCATCACAACAATGGTTGTCAGTAGTTTCTAGCAATGTGGCGGCCACATCCATAACGCAATCCTCAGCTTGGGCAAAAAAGGAAATATCCATCACGCGGCCCATGCACAGGTGTTTATCGACCGTCCATGAAACGGTTGACAACAATAGTAACAAGGCCATTGCAGACGATACTGTTTTATGTACGAACGCTTTCACGCCGCAAAGTTACAAAATATCAGTTTTTACCCCTGAAAAACCCTGTTTCTTAACCAAATTTTGGCAGTTTCAAAGTTGTGAGTTTTACTGATTTGCCCCACTTTTACATCTTGTATAATTCATTTCTCATGCATACCATGTTCGAAACGCTGCGCCAGTCAGTCATAGAGATCCTCGAAAAAAAAGATGGTGATTCCACTGAAAAAATGCAGCAAATCTGTGATTTGCTTCGCAATACCGTTGATCATTATGACTGGGTAGGCTTCTATTTCAAAAACGGCGACAAACGCGAATTGAAACTGGGGCCCTATGCTGGCGAGCCTACCGATCACACCATCATTCCCTTTGGCAAGGGCATCTGCGGCCAAGTGGCCGAAAGCAACCAAAATTTTGTGGTGCCCGATGTTTCGGCCCAAGACAACTACATTGCCTGCAGCCTGACCGTCAAGTCTGAAATAGTGGTGCCCTTGTTCAAAAACGGCGAGAACATTGGCCAAATCGACATTGACTCAAACACGCCCGACCCCTTTACAGAGGCAGATGAACGTTTTTTGGAATTTGTGAACCAAAAAGTGGCCGAGATC
>CEVF01017495.1_pt1 | contig 26831 bp, 4 predicted proteins | sample 356441 | NCBI WGS metagenome assembly CEVF01 (sample SAMEA2622765, study PRJEB7988) | marine metagenome | biome: marine biome (ENVO:00000447); feature: surface water layer (ENVO:00002042); material: "saline water (ENVO:00002010), including plankton (ENVO:xxxxxxxx)" | depth 5 m | reverse complement strand
TCATGCCGTTGCTACCCGACAGGGAACTTGGCATCGACCCGCTCATGAAGGCTCCGCTGTTGCCTTGCGAGCCGCCGAATACGAGAACGGGGGAACTGCCGTTTCCGGGAACGTAGACCGGTTGGATCGAAGTAGTGCCCTGACCGAGGGAATTGGAACTTCCCGAACGGTCGCCCCAAGAACTGATCTGGGTTTTTCCACCCACGCTTAGGAAATCGGAGGACGACTCGGATAGCCCGTCACCATTCACGTCCTTCGCATCGAGCCACATGATCAAGCCGGTGAAGGACTCGGGGTAGGGGCTGTAGTCCGTGACGGTCACCGTAAAGGTCTTGGATATTGCGGCGTTGAAGCCCGCGGAAGCGTCGCAGGACGCAGTGATGGTGGCCGTGCCGGCACCCACGGGGTTAAGCTTGGTACCACCATCGGTCAAAGCCACTACGCTTGCATTCGACGTAGCGTAGAGAACGGTCAAGCCGGTCAACTGGCCATTCTGTTGAATGGACTTGGCTCCGGGACTGAACTCGAAATCTCCCGAGTCCTTAGTCACGTTCGGCAGCGTACTTCCGTTGTTGGCGGACAGGATGACCTGATTGGCCTTGGCCACGGTAACGTTCTTATCCACCGTCGGAGCCGCCTGCCACTGACCGTTACCGGCCTGACTTGCGGTTACCGTGGCGCTACCCGCGCCCACGATGGTCAGCTTGGTCCCATTGACCTCGACGACGCCCGTGTTGGAGCTTGCGTAGGAAACGGCCAAGTTCGAAGAAGCGGTGGCGTTCATGGTCACGTCGGCGTCCCCATAGGTCTTGGAACCAAGGGTCTGGTTCCAGGTAATGGTCTGAGCCTGAAGGGTATCGTCGAGAACCGTGAGGGTCTTCGTAACCGCAGGAGCCGCGGCGAAGGTGGCATCCCCGCCTTGGGTCGCGGTGATGGTAACGGTACCACCAGCCTTAAGGGTGGCCACGTTTCCGGCCACGCTCACGATGTTAGCATCGTCGCTGGCAAAGGAGACGGCCAAGTTCGAGGAAGCGGTCGCGCTCAGGGTATAGGTACCCGCGCTCAGGTTCTGGTTCGGGATGGTTCCGAAGGTAATGGTTTGCGGAACCTTTTCAACGGTAAGCGTGCGCTCGACCACGGGGGCGGCGTTGAAGCTTCCGTTACCATCCTGCGAAGCCCGGAAGGTGGCTACACCCGTGCTGACGATCGTTACCGTTCCGCTTGAGGTGACGGAAGCAACGTTCGGGGTCATGCTCTGGAAGGTGACGGGGAGTGTCGAGGAGGCCGTCGCGTTGAGGTCGAAGTTGGGGGACTGGGCGTTCTTGTTCGGGATCGCAGCGAAGGTGATGTTCTGGTCGGCCCGCGGGGTTGCCGTGATGATCCATTCCTTGGATGCCGTGGCCGGCAGCCAGGGCGACTGCCCGGGCTGGGTAGCGGTAACCGTGACCTTGCCCACCTTGAGCGCCGTGGCGACGCTTCCGTTGAACGAGACCATGGAGGAATCGTTGCTGTCGAAGGTGAAGGCCGTCAAACCGGAGTCGGAACTGACCGAGAGGTTCGCGGTCTGGCCGACCTGGCGGTCGGGGATGCTCTGCAGGAGGACGTTCTGGCCACCACCGAAAGCGGGCTTGGCCACCTTGTAGGTATGTCCGCTGGGCAGTCCGCCGGTCAAGCCCCACTTGTGGGCCAAGTATCCCTCTACCTTCTCCCGGACGCCGGGGTTGAGAACGCTGTCGTAGGCAACGACCTCGGCAAGAATACCGGAGAAATTGCCCCCGATCTTGTCGAAGGCGGCCGGGGCCACGGAATCAGTGCTGGTAGCCTTGGACTCGCCGTTGACGTAGAGGGCATAGTCACCCGCGGCAACCTGCCATGCAACGACGCTGAACAGGACCGAGGTAGCCCCGGAATCCATCATGGCGCCGCCTTGGCGCTTGAGGCCGATCTTGCCTCCAGAGGTGGTGGCCGACAAGTTCCCGCCGAAAGGCTGGGTCTCGCCGCTCCCGAACTGTCCAATCACCGCGAAGATCGTCTTGAGTTGGCTCGTGGGCGCGATATCGAAGCTTTGGTTTGCGTTCTGGAAGGTAATCACGGACTTTCCGTTGATCACGTTGGTGGAGTACACCGGACGCAGGCTGGCATTGGCCTGACCCGCATTGTTGGTGGCCGAGGAACGATCCTTCCATTGAACCAGACTGGTTCCGTTGGTCGTAGTGTCGGGCAGGCCGTTGGCATCGATCTCGTTACCATCCAGCCAGAGCTTGAGGCCGGGCAGGGAGTCGGAGAGCAGGTTGTAGTAACCCACGCTCAAGGTCTGCGTGGCGGCGGTTGCGGCATTGTAGGACGCATCGCCCGCCTGGGTCGCCGTGATGGTAGTGCTTCCTGCGGAACGCACCTTGATCTTCATGCTGCCCGGGGTGGTTCCCTCGATCGAGGCGACCAGCGGGTCGGAACTGGTGTAGGTGATGGGCAAGGTCGAGCTGGCCATGGCGCCCGGATCGAAATCATAGTCGCCGATCGACTTGTCGGGGATTGGCGAGAAGGCGATGGACTGGTTTAGCTTGGTGATCGTGACGGACGTCGTGACCGCCGGAGCGACGGCGTAGGTGCCGTTACCTGGCTGATTGGCCGTGATGGTCACGGTACCCGCGGTCTTGAGCTGCAGACGGTTGAAGTCACCCGTACCCGCTCCGTATACCTTGGCGATCATACTGGCGTTGAGTTCCGCGCTGTAGAGACGGACGTCGTCGATCTGGCCGTTGAAGAAGGCCGCCCCGTCGGAGCCGATCTTGACGTCCCCGCTGGCGGTCGTATTGATCGCGGTCGAGCCGCTGCCGTTGGTTACGGACCCATCGACGTAGAGCTTGGCGCTTCCCGAATTCCCACCCTCGGGAACGGTCACGGCGATGTGGTGCCAAGCACCGTTGGCGAGACCCGAGCCTCCCGTTATGCTGGCTCCGCCAAAGTCGACCTTGGCGGCTCCGCCGGAGGTAAGGGACACCTTGAAGAGGGTACCCGTTCCGGCCGCGCCGTAGCTAAGAAGAACCTTGTTGGCGGTCGAAGTCTTGAACCAGGTGGCGAAAGTCCTCCGGCCCGTGCCGGTAATTCCCTTGTAGCCAGAGGCAAAGGCGTAGTCATTGCTGCCGTCGAGGGTGAGGGCGTTGCCGAACTTTCCAGCCGTCCAGTTGCCTGAACCGTCCGAACCGATCAGTACCGCAGTGTGCGAGGAGGATCCGCTGCCCGATGCGTCCGCAATGGTCGTCGCGGAGTTCTCGTTCATCTTCCACCAGGAGTCCAGGTTGGCCTGCAGGGTGACCGCAAGATCCGCGATCGCAGGATCACTCACCGAGTAGACGACCGGCAGGTTCGAGCTGGCGGACGCGTTCAGGTCGACGATCTGGTTGATCGAGGCGCTGGAGAAGTCCTGTCCCCAGCTGATGGTCTGCGGGGTCTTGTTGGTCACGATGAGCTGACCGGCCACGAAAGTAAGGACGTACTTGTCGGAAGCCGCTCCGCTCGGGGTAACCGGGTAGGTGCCGGCCTGGCTGTTCGTCTGGGCCGTGGTCGCAATGGTAACGCCCGTGGTCAGGGCGCTGGACTCGTTGTCCCCGTTGAGCAGTCCCGTAATGACGTAGGTCAGGGTGGGGTTGGCGTTGCCCACGTTACGGGTAAAGTCGTCACCCGTAATGGTAAGCGGGGCCTTCGATACGGTTACCGAACGGGTGACCGGGATGGCCCCGTACATGTCGTTGGTGCCCGGGGCATAGGCCGTAAGGGTGGCCGTGCCGGCCTTCTTAATGGTCACCCGGTTGCCCGTGCGGACGGTCACGAAATCACCGTTTCCGGCGCCGAAGAGGGTGCCCACTTCGCCCGAGGTCAGAACGCGGTTGTAGATGCGGACGTCGTCGATCATGCCCTTGAGCCGGTTGCCGCTTCCATTACCCGTAATACCAAGCTTGAGGCTGGCGCTTCCGTTCGAGAGGGACGGCATGGTGTTTTGGTTCTTGAGCGTACCGTCGACGTAGAGCCTATAGTTGTTGCTCGATTGATCGGACACGGTCATGACCGCATGGTGCCACTGGGCATCCCTCCAGTCATTGACTCCCGTGACTTGCCTTTGCTGGTTGTTTACCTTGGCGTAGAGATTCTTGTCGTTGGTGGTAACGAACAATTCCCAACCGGCCTGGCTTCCGGTTCCGTTCTTGTTGGAAATAATGCGACCATTGGCATCGACCAGTCGCTTCACCCAGAGGGAAACGGTCAGGTTCTTGCCCATGTCGCCGGCACCGGTCCCGAAGTCGACCTTGCTGTTGGCATTGCTCGATCCATCGAACTTGAGGGCATTGCCGAACTTGCCGGGCATCACGGTGACCCCGCTGCCCTTGGTTCCGTTTATCCCTCCGATCTTGCCGGTTACGGGGTTGCTGGTTCCGTTCTGGTCGTTATCGAAGTCCCAGTAGCGGACCAGGCCCGCTTCGAGCGTGAACTGCGGACGGGTCGTGCCGTTGAGCTCGAGGATGCTCTCGTCGCTGGACACGTAGGTTATGCCTCCGCTACCGGTAGAACTGGCATTGAGGTCGAAGGGGGAGTTCCCGTATGCAAGGCCCGCGATGGTCTGGTTCCAGTCCAGTACGCGGGTACCCTTGAGGACCGAGAAGTAGAAGCTCTTGGTCTGGGATCCGCTCGGGTTGGAAACGGTCACCGTCGAGTTGAAGTCGCCCACGCTGTTGGGAGTACCCGTGATCAAGCCGGTACTCGTGTTGATGTTCAGGCCCTTGGAGGCCAGGATCGAGCCCGCGGCATAGGACTCAGGTCCCTGAGTCGCCTCGACCTGCAGGCTTACCGGCGTGCCGATGTAGGCAACGTAACGGGTCGAGGGTGGGGTGGTTGCATAGGTATGCGAACTATTGATGCTGACGCCCCACTTGTTGCTGAGGTATCCCTCGATCTTCTCCCGGTCGGCAATCGGCAATTCGCTTCCGAAGGCAAGAATCTCCGCAACGTCGATCGACGCGCAGTGGTTGTCGTTCAATCCGATCTTCCAGTTGCCCTTCGGACTCAAGTTGTTGTTGTTGACCGAGAGACGAAGAACCATGAACTGATTGACGTTCGTCATGTGAACGGTTCCACCCGACCAAACTCCTGCGTTTTGGGAGTAACCGGCCACGTTCTGGTTGTGGTGGAAGTAGCGCTGGTTGTGCTGGAACAGGTAGTTCGAGTTTCTTCCGCTCTGGTGGCCAAGGACCCCACCGTAGTTGTCGAACTTGTTGTCGTTTCCACCATTCGCGGCGCTCCGGAAGACGTAGTAATGCTCCTTGGCCATGAAGGAACCATTGATGGCAAGCGAGCACTTGTTGCTCACCCCGGCGGAACGAAGAATCCGTACCGCAGGCATGCTGTTGGGACCTCCGCTCGAGAGGTAGGCCGGGCTACCGACGGGACCGGAGGCGTGCCTGTCGTTCCCGCTTTTGTCCTTCCACTCGGTAATCTGCGTGGTGCCGGTAACCGTGGAGCTGTCGTTGGCGTCGAACCAGACCTCGAACCCGGTCGCTCCTACCATGGCGGCGGGCGTCCAGGATCCGACCACCGAACCGACCGGGTAGACGTAGGGCTTCGGGCTCAGCTTGGGCGAGTTGTCGAAGACCGGCGGAATCTCCTTGTAGGGATGACTGGAGACAAGGCTGTCCGTCGCTCTCCAGCGGTGGGCGAGATAGCCCTGGATCTGTTGGATCTCGGTATTGCTCAACTGGCGGTCGAAGACGAGAACTTCAGCAATGTCTCCACCGAAATCATTAAGGGCGGAAGAGGCGGACTTTCCGATCTTCATGCTCATCAGGGTGGCTCCGCTGGCGGCATGCTTCTCAAAGACCTTGGCGGCAAAGGAGGAGGTTCCCGAGCCTGCAGTAAGGTTCCACCCGGCCTCGTCCACGAGGTAACCGGGATCGTCACCGAGGTTGTCGGACGGACGGGTAGCCATCACGAATACACTGTAGGGGCCGGCCGAAGTGCGTACGGGGGCCACGTTCAGGAAGTCGCTGGTGCCGTCGAAACGGATGCCCGGCTTGTTACCGAAGGCATTGGTCTTGTAGGCGGGCTGGCTGGTTGAAGTTCCCTGTGAAACAGTCCGTTGCCCGACCGACTTGTCCACCCAAGTCGCCACGGGGGCCGAGTCGATCACGAGCACGTCCGTATTTCCGTCGCCATCGACGTCGGAGGCATCAAGCCAGAGGGCGAGGTTCGGGATGGAGTACTTGTTGAGGAGGGTGTTGTTGGGGACGAAGGTCTTGACCGGTCCCCAAGCCGTACCGCCCGAGTTGGTAACCTTTGCGGTGTAGTAGTAGGTCTGCCCCTTGGTCAACCCGGTCAGGTTATGGGAGACGACCCCCATTCCGTGAGTACCGGAGAGGACTTGGTTGCTGTCCCACTGGTTATGAGCTCCGTTGTTGCTGCCATTGTTGTCCCCCCAGTAGAAGGTAACGGTAGCATCCTCACCACCAACGGTGACCATGGGTCGGAACGGATCGTCGGTCCTGTAGGGATGGTTGACGGGCAACATATTATCGGCGAGCCCCCACTTCTGGGCAAGATAGCCCTCGATCTTGAGGCGCTCTTCCTCCGTAATCACGCGGTTGATGGTGATGAACTCGGCAATCTGACATTGGGAGTTCTCTCTACTGTTTCGCCAGCCACCGAATTGCATCCGTTTGGGACGCCAGTTGTTGTTGTGCGAGCCCCCTGAATCGGTCGCGACGTTGACGGAATCCAGCCAGTAACTACCCTTGTCGTTGGAGCCGTGCAGAGCCTCGTAGATGTGCCAATCATTATTGTCCTCCTCCTGATTCGGCCCTTGGTAACCCCAGCCGTTGAAGTGAGCGATACGGGTATGATACTGCCCGTGACCGGCAAAGAACCAGTTCCAGTTGTCGTAGGAGGAGATGACCCGTTCGCTGTCGGTACCGTCGTAACGGCTGACTGCGAACATAGTAAACCCGTTTGCGGTTTGGTTGTACATGCTCTTGGCATTGTTGTTCTGCCAAAGTCCGTCATTGCCGTCGAAGTCGACGACTCCCTTGCCATTAAGCACGTTGGCTTGGAATTGCGGATCGCCACGCTTACCGTCCAAGTCACGATCACCCGATGATTTGTCCTGCCAGTTGTTTATGTTGGCGGTGGTCGTCTCGGGCGTACCGTCCCCGTTGGGATCGTTTCCGTCCATCCACATGAGGGTTCCGGGAATGGTGTCTCCGCTGAAGGGAGATCCGCCAAGGTAGGTAACGCCCCCCGTGGAGACCAGTTTGGCGTTAAGGGTGACGGTGGTGGGCATGATGTCCGAAGCCCCCGGTACGCTCACCACGGGCGAACCTATGGTGGCGAAGTCCCCGACGTTCGAGTACGAGGTACCGCCCGGATTGACCGCCTTGTAGCGGAAATAGTAGTGCTGGCCGGCGCTCAGACCGGTCAGGTTGTGCGTGAACGCGCCGGTGCCCTTGGTCCCGAGGTTCGCGGTCCCTGCCCATCCCGAACTGGTCGCTCCGCGGTCTTGGGTGTCGTAGTAGAGAGTTATGGTGGGTTGGGAATTTCCGTCGTATGCGAGCACGTTTCCGTTCATCGTAACGGAGGTCGTGGCAAGCGAGGTAGACGGGGCGGTCGCCACGGCGGGCGGAAGCAGGGTGGACGCAGTGGTAAAGGTATAGGCGTCCGACCAGCCCGTACCGCCCACGTTCACGCCACGGCCGCGGAAGTGATACTGCGTGGACGTGCCCAGACCGGTCAGGGAGAAGGTGACGTTCCCCGCGGCATGAGTGCCGGCGATGGTGATATTGGAGTCCCAAGCCGAGGGATCCTCGCCACCGTCCGAGGAACCGTAGAAGAGCATGACGCTCGGGTTGACCCCTCCCGTATCGACGATATTGACGAACCCGGAAGCCGAGGTCGCCCCTACGGTGGTGGCGTTTCCGTCTTTGAAAACGGGCTTGTTCGGGGCCACCGTGACGACCACGACCTGCGGATCGGAAGTGCCCGCGAGGTTGGACGCCCTGATGGTTACGTTGTGGTCTCCTATCGCGGTAGTTGCGCCGGAAATCATCCCGGTCGTCGCATCCACCGTCAAGCCGCTGGGCAAGCCCGTTGCGGTAAAGCCGGTCGGTCCCTTTTGGGCGGTGATCTGGTAGACGTTGGAAACGGCGCCCCCGGTCACGACCTGCCACATTCCGGTCTGTCCGTTGGCATCGTTGAAGTTGACCCTTTGCTCGGATGCTCCGGGCAAGGTAACCCACCAGTTGAGGGATTCTCCACCCCCGCCTTCGCGGGTCATGTACATGTAGGAGTACTTCTCACCGGCTGCCAGCGTCTTGCTGCCGTTGGAGTTCCACGCAATGGTACCGACCGCTTCGCCCGTGGCGAAGGTACCGTCCTGGTTGACGTCGATGTACATCTGGCCCGCATCGTCGTTGGACCACCTGAAGGAGTAGGATCCCGAACTGGGCGGCACGAGGATACCACTGATCGCGGACATGAAGTTGTCTCCTCCGCTAAAAGAGGGGAAGGTGTTCCAGTTCTGGACCGTTCCGGAGGTCATGAGGCAGTTGTGGGCAGAATTCTCGCCCAAGGAGAGGAGCGAACCCTGCTTGTCCCCGATGAGGACCCGGCTGGAGGAGTGCTGGTAGGTCGAGCCGCCAAGGTCGAGATACGAATTGGCGTTCGTGCCGGTAAAGACGGAACCACGCGCACCGGCCCCGTAGGACATGTAGTTGGAAGTGGTGTAGAGCACGGTAGCGTTCAGGTCGCCCACGATGATGGGCTTGGTGCTCTCGTTGATCGTGCCCGTGTAGTCTCCCGAACCGACGTCGACCGTTCCCTGGGTCAGGTTGTAGGTGTAACTGAAGGATACCCGTCCGCCCCCTCCCGAGGGAATCTTGGAACCGCTTCCGCCCTTCGCGGAGATGGTGCCATTGTTTACGATGCTCCTGCCGACGAAGCGGAGACTCCCGCCCGATCCGGCTCCGCCTTGGCGGTCGTTGTTGACCTCGGAGGTGATACCCCCGTTGGCCGATATGGTGACTCCAGAGAGAATGGTCAGGGTACCGTTTCCGTCCGCTTCCAGGGACATGGCTCCGCCGCCGCCGCCACTACCGACCCATTCGCCTCCACCTCCGCTGGAACCACCATGGAGGTGGGCTAGGGAGGGGCTGCCGTAGGCCCTGCCGGAAGCTCCGTCGGAGTATTGGCCGGGGCTGCCGTAGCCTCCGCCACCACCCTTTTGGTTGTTGTGGACGCGGGCCTTGCCACCACCGATTCCGTGCCCATCGTAGCTGCCGGGCCAAGCGGTTGTGGCTCCTCCCAGTTTTCCGAAAGCAAAGTTATGGTGGTTGCGCGGAGGAACGGGGTTGCGGCTGTTGTCGTAGCTATGGGTTCCTCCATCGAGGTTCATGTCGATCCCGATGGTCACGTTTCCGTGGTTGCGGGTCTTCAGGATGAGCGAGTTATCGCCCTTGAGAACGAGGCTGAGCCCACTCTGCAGGTTGATGGCGTCGAAGGTGAAGGTACAGACCTTGTAGTTGGTCCCGTTGTCGTCGTGACTGGTGATCACGCCCGTGCCGTGCTTGCCGCTGGTGTGGTGCCAGTAGCCTGCGGTGGTGTCGATGGTAAGCGTACCGCTGGAGTAGGAGAGGTCCCCACTGCCGGAAGTGTTGCCCAGGACCGCGAGGCTACCCTCGGCTTGCCCGTCGCTTCCACCCCAAGGATACCTGCCCTTGAGGTTCATGGTACCAAGCGAAATGGTGCCGTTCGACTCGAAGGCGATCCTTCCGCCCGAGCCGTCGTAGTCGGCCTCGGGAACGATGCCCGTCGACTCGAGGGTACCGTTGTTGACGATGCTTCCGCCCACCAGACGAATGGAACCACCCGACCCGGCTCCGCCCCCGCGGTTTTTGTCGTTGGTATCTCCGCCGTTTACGGAAATCTTGGCCCCGGATGCGATCACCAGATCGCCCACGCCGTGGGCGACGAGTTCGATCGCTCCTCCGCCTCCGCCGCCACCGTGGTAGTTTCCGCCTCCGCCACCGGATCCGCCGATCAATTGCGTGATGGCGACGTCCCCATAGGGAGCGCCCTCGTTCTTGTGCCAATTCCAGTCGTCCTGACCGTGGTTACCGTATCCGGCACCACCACCGTCGTTGTTGCCGCGACGGTCCTTGCCACCACCGGGGCCTTCCCCGTCGAGGTTCTTGTTGCCGCCGGGCCAGCCGCCGAGGCGGGCGAGGCCGCCGATCCCGTTGTTGGAAGTCGGCTCGGTCGCAGTGTTGCCGTTGGCGATTAGCTGGGAACCCAGGGTAAAGTCACCATTGTTTCGGGTGCGCAGGGAAAGGGCGGCCGTGCCTTGAAGGTTGATGATTACGCTGGCTCCCAGGTTGATGGTGTCCGCAGTAAAGGTGCAGACCTTGTAGGGGTAACTCTGGTTGTCCGCCGCAACGAAGCTCTTGTTCTCAAGGGTACCGGCCATGAAGGAACCGTCGCTGTGAGTAATGGTCGCCATGTCCGTATCGATGGTCAGCAGGCCCGAAGTAAAGACCAGGCTGGTAACCTGCGGGCGCAGGATCTTGACCGTACCGGCCGACCCGTGACGCGCTCCGGCGCTTTGGCCACCCGCTGCCGTAATGTTTTCGTTGAGCACGCTGGAGTTGTTGACGAGGGAGGCCGTGCCCTCGATGAAGATGCGTCCTCCGCCGCCGGCCGATGCGCCTTGGGCATCGCTGTCGAGCTGCATCTGAGTGTCTTGCGAGGCGGTGATCAGGTTGGCCCCCGCTCCCCCGTTTGCGCTGATCGAAACCCCGGCATTGATGACCACGTTGGCCGCCTTGAGGTAGATCGATCCGCCCGACCCCGAGCCACCGCTCCTGCGGGCCTCGTTGTTGTTGTCGCCGTTTTCCTTGGAACTTCCGCCCTTGCCCCCGACGGCGTAGATATCGCCCCCGATGGTGAGGGTATTGCCTGCCACGATCTTTATACCGCCGGCACCGCTTCCCCCGCCATTCCAGTCTCCGCCGCCACCACCGGATCCGCCGAAGAGGTGCGTGACGTCGACGTCGCCGTAGGTCTGACCGGAAATGGCCACGGGTACGTTATCTTGCCCGCTTCCGCCATTGGCTTCGGGACGGGCGCCGCTTCCACCGTAGCTTCCTCCCCCGGGCTCGCGTCCCGTAAGCAGGCCGGTGTTGCGCGTATCGATCCATCCGGTGAACCGCTTGCCCCCGGAATAGAAGTTGCCGATGGTCAGGTTGCTCGGTCCGCCTCCCTGCCCCCAGCGGGGGACTTTCCCGCCATCGTAGTCGTTCCCGCCTACGCCCCCACCGAGTTTACCCGGGGTGTTGGCATTGGTGTCCTTGGTTCCGTTCGTTCCGTTGAGGTCGAGATCGGCCAGGATGGTGGCCGAGCCGGAAACGTTGAGAAAGAGCGGGTTGGACCCCGACAGGACGACGTTCGCTCCGTCCCCGACGTTGATGCGGTCGAAATCAAACTTGGCCACCGTGTAGGCGACCGAGTTCTGCTGGGCATCGGTATAGCTGTTGGTCACGATCTGCCCGTTGCCGCCCGTTCCCGTGGTCGAGCTCCATGTGGGGACGGGTCCGTCGGTATTGAAGGTCAGGGTACCGGTGTTCACGTCGATGGCCCGCTCGGACACGAAGGTGGTCGTGGAGTCCGCCCAGTCCGTACCCTCCGAATTCACGCCCTTGACACGGTAGTAGTAGGTGTTGCCCGCAACCAGGTTGGTGGCGTTGGTCTCGAGCTTGTTCTGGAACTTGGCCAGTTGACCGTTGCTCAGGCCCTTTACGTTGAAGTATCCGTTCTGGTTGTTATCGAGGGGCTTCATCACGGTCATGGAACCGCCGGGTACCTGCATCCAGGCCCGGAACTGGGAACCTCCGCCCCATTCGCAGTGAGCGAGGGCCATGAGGTACCTCTCGTTTGCCTGCAGGGGAATGTCTCCCGAAGTCCAGTTGTTGTTTCCGCCCATCTTCTCATTGCCGGCCGTCCCTGACGTGGAAAAGATCCCGTTCTGGTCGAGGTCGACCCAGATGGTCGTGCGGTCGTCCTTGCGGTCCATCCTGAACTTGTAGTTTCCGGTGGATGGGGCCTTCAGGGTGGTCAGGAACATGGACATGTAGTTGTCGTTCTGATTAATCCCGATGCCTGCGTTCTTGAAATCGTTGTCCCCGTTGAACCACATGCCGTTGGCGGCCGGGTTGTTGGGCTCGCCCTGAAGGACGGTCGAACCGGCGGGTGTGAGGGCCCGCAGGGTCTCGATGTCGTTCATGAAGGAGTCGTTGGGTCTAGGTATTCCATTGGTTCCCTGAGGGAAGCCATAGCCCTCGAAACCGTTCAGGTCGGACTCGGCATAGTATTGCCCCAAGTGGATTTCCTGCTCCCAGAGGGAGGTATCGGTCCCTCCGTCCACGGATCCCCAGTAAAGGGTCATATCGACCGCGGAGAGGGGTTCGCTGAAGCTTGGGTTGGCGGCCTTGTGGGGATGCCCGTTGACCAGGCTGCCGTCCTTGTCCCACTTGTGAGCCAGGTAGCCCTCGATGCGCTGGCGGGCATCCTGGGTGAGCTTCTCGTTGTAGATGAGAAGCTCGGAAATGCGGAGTTTTGCCGAACTGGACGTAACGCCGCTGTTGTTCACGGTACATCCCACACCAAAGGCAGCGTTGGGAAGAAGCGGGATCGAGCCGGTATCCGAGATGGAGGACTTCTGCTGACCGAAAGAGAAGAATTCCCTCGAGCCATCACCGAATGCGAGCGAAATAAGGTGCTGCGTGTTACGAGTCATGTTGATCGTCTGGTCGTCATTACCACCGGTACCCATTATGCGATAGGTTACCGTACTGCCGGTCCGTCCGATAAGATTCCAGCCCGCGCCTTCATGCGTACCTTTGCCCATCCACCTTCTCCAATTCGAAGTATCGAAGGATTCTGCCACGAGGAAGACCGTCATCTTGTCCCAGCCGTCGAAGTTGTCGGCACTGTTGTTGAGGAGCAGGTTGTCCCCGCCGTCGAACTGGACGGTCGGCTTGCTGTTCATTCCAGCCGACAAGTACCTGGGCCTCTGGTTGTTTCCACCGTAGGGCGAGCCATGGTGCTCGCTTCCGCTCTTGTCCGCCCAGTAGCCGATAAGCTGGTTGTTGGAGGGCGGATCGGCGGGATCGGACCTGGTGAATCCCTTGTCCATGGAAGAGACGTCGTTCGCATCGAACCAAAGCATGAGGTTCGGGTAGCGGGTAGCGGTAAAGCTGGCTGCACCCTGGTCGACCTTGCCGATACCCAAGGCGGTAACGGCCGCCTTGAAGGTCACGGATGTGCCCGTGGCGTTCAGGAGGGAACCGTTCGAGACGACGGGAAGGGTGGTTGCGGTAGTGTTGAAGGTCTGGGACGAGCTTGCCCAGACGCCATCGGGAGCTGCGGAGTTGTAGGCCCGGATGCGGTAGTGATAGGCGGTCTGAGGGATCAAGTCACCAACGGCCGCGCCGAATGCTCCCTGGTCCTTGATCCCGATATCCTCTACGAAGGACCAGGAACTGGGGGTCGTTGCGCCGTCCGTCGTGCCGTAGTAGATGCGGATGGTCGGGGCATCCCCGCCGGTGCTGGTAACGTTGCCGTTGAAGGAGGCCTTGGTTGCCTCGATCGAGGAAGCCGCGACGGTGGTTACCGCCGGGGCGGTAGCCTGCACGTTGAGGTTGAGGATAACTTGATCGGGATCGCCCGGGTTTTCCGGCGGGAACAAGGCCCCGATCTGGTCGGGACTGGAATCGGAGTCAGTCACGTCTCCATCGTCGTCCGCATAGCCGACCACGACCACCACAGGGTACTGACCGGAAGTGGTCGGGGTGCCCGATATGACACCGGTGGAAGGGTTGAACTGCAGACCGCCGGGAAGGTTGAGGAAGGTATAGGAATTCGGCGAACCAATGGTTGCGGTGTTGTAGGTGAAGGACGTACCGACCGTTGCGTCGGCCAGGAGCGGGCTGGTAATGACCCGGGGACCGATCACGGCTCCGTAGGCGACCAGACTCTGGGATGCCTTCTGGTTGTCGTAGGCGGCCTTCAGCCAATCCAGGCTGCGCTCCACCGTGGAAATCCGCAGTTCGTCCAGGGAGCCCCCCCATTTGTCGTTGTTGTGGATATTTATGCCCGCCTTCAGGCTGTTGGTGGAGAGCTGGACCTGATTGAGACCAGTACGGTTGTTCTTGTAGACGCCATCGGCGTAGAACTTGATCGAACTGCCGTTGATCGCGACCGAAATGTGATGCCAGTTGCCGGCCGACCAGCTGGAAACGACGTCGCGCCACCTGTGGGAATTGCCCGAGCCCTTCACGTTGAGACGGGTATTGTTGGAACTCTTGAAAATATCCCATCCGGTGTTGTTGTTGGCTCCATCCTTGTTGGAGAAAATACGCGGGTTGCCACCGGTTGCGTTGGAGTACTTCATCCAGGCCGTGAGCGTGAAGACGGAGCCCGGATTACCTGCATCGACCCCAAAGTCGATGCCGTCGGAGGTACCGTTGAGAACGACTGCCTTGCCGACCATGCCTGTACCGGCTGAGGTGCCGGAAATCGTACCGTGATAGTTGTTTGGGGACGAATCCATCAAAACCGTACCCAAGGGGGAGCCAAGGTGCCAGGAACCGAGGTAAGCGTTCGACCAGGTCGAGCCATCAGTCTGGTACCCGGGAGCGATCGTCTGGCTGGCATCGCCCCAGCAAGCGAGAATCTGGGTGTTGTTGCCCGATATGGCGGGCACCTTGACCCAAACGCGCGAAGTACCGGATACGTTCCAGTCCTCGATCTCGTAGGGGAGTTCCTTACCGTTGGAAGCGAAGAAGCGAAGGTCCGCGCCTTCGGTACTGGCGAAGGTGTTGTAGGTGAAGCCGGAGATGGAGGATCCGAGCGAAACCAGGACCGGAAAGTCGGTCAGGGTGGACGATCCGGTGTATCCGGAGAGGGTAAGGGTCATGGTGTTGGCGAAGCCGGAGGCATCGCTCACCTTGAAGACGAAGGCCTTGGAGGAGGACTTCGCAATACCGGCCGCATTTTCGCCCGTAATGGTGATGGTGAAGTTCGAATTTCCGGTCGCATCGGTTGAACCGGTTATCTGACCGGTGGCGGCGTTCATGGAAATGCCCGGGGGCAAGCCGACCGCAGAATAGGAAATGGTGCCTCCGCCGATTACGGCGGGCTTGTAGGCTTCCATGGCAACGCCCTTCTTGGCGAACACCTCGGCCTCGAGAACGTCGAAGGTCGGGGGGCCTGCGAAGGAACCGTAGTTCAGCCAGGTAGAACCGATTTTCTGGTTCTCGTAAGAGGCGGTCGCCCAGTCCTTGGTCCGGGCCAGGTGCTCGATACGCACCTCGTCGATGTCACCCCTGTGACGACCGGCTCCGTTGTCGCGGGCACCGATTCTGATCGGTTGGTCGGTGGGACTGATCCCGCCACCGTCGGTGATGTTCTGGATTTCCACGCCATCGATGTAGACCATTCTTCTCTGGCTGTTGAACACGCCGACGATATGGATCCACTCGTCGTCCGGTATGTCGTAGGAGGTCTCGGATTCGTCGTTCGCAGTGGTTCCGCGAATCGTGAAGGTAAAACGGTTGTTGTTGTTGTACCTGCGGAACTGCCAGCCCTCGTTGCCTTCTCCACGCTTGGAGAGGAAAGCCTGCCAGTTTTCGCGCCATCCCTCCCGACGCAGCCAAATCGATGCGGTAAGCTTGTCGTACGCGTCGAAATTCGACTCATTGGCGATTTCAAGGAAGCTGTTGTTGAAGTACTTGGCTCCCCCGATCACGCCGCTGGAATCGGAAACCGTTCCCACGGCGGTACCGTGATTGGATCCGGGCGAGGAATCCTGAGTCGTACTCATATGCCAGGCGCCGAGCACGCTCGACCAGGCCGAGCCATCAGTGCGATATCCCGGAGCGGCGGCATTGGGATCGCCCCAGCGCATGATGATCTTGTCGCTGGAAAGGGCAGGAACGTGAACCCATACGAGGGATTCCCCGGTCGGGTTCCATGCCTCGACCTCGTACTTGAGCTCCTGTCCGGAAGCGGACTGGAAGCGCAGGTCCCTGCCGGTCGGTCCGGTTTGGCTGTGCCGGAAACCCGTAGAGCGAAGGGTCGCGTTATTCTCGTCGAGGCGAACGAGCATGTGAAAGTTCTCCAAGGTCGGCTTGATGTCGGCTCCTTCGCCCCAAAGCTCGATTTCGCGCAGGCCTGCATATTGGTTCGAGCCTTGGGCCGCCGTGCAAAGCCACCTAATGTAGGTGTAGCTGTTGTTGGTATCGTCAACCTGAAAGGTCCTCAGCTGGTTGCTCTGCCATCCGGTCTGGCTGGCTTCCGTATCGAGGTCTACCCAATCGCTTCCGTTGTTGGTGTTGGAACCCTGCAGCTTGAAGGTCTTGGGTCCGCGCAGGTTGGCGTTTTGGTTCTGGCCCTTGAGCTTGTAGGTGATGGGCTTGAAGGGGTTGTTGAACTGCCAGGTGACGAAGATGCCGCCCGAGGAGAAAGCCGACTGAAGAGGCAGCCAGCGGTTGTTGTTGTCGGTGCCGTCCGTATCCCCATCGAACGCCTTGGATACGGGATAGGAAGCGTGGGCAGCCGAGTGGGCAACGATGGATGCGATCGTGTTGTCCGCCTTGCCGAAGGATCCGTTGAAATCGGTGGTCAGGTCGAGCGAGTAGTCAAAGGCCGAGTTGTCTCCGACCGTAAGGACGAAGTCCTGAATGGTCGCACCGTTGGCGTTGGCAGCCCCGACCTTGAAGCTATAGATTCCACCCGTAGAAGGAACCCCCGAAACTACGCCCGTGGACTGGTTGAGGCTAAGCCAGGTGGGCGCGTTGACCAAGTAGTAACTGGTCGGATTGTTGGTGGCGGTAATCTGGTAGTTGAAGGAGAAGCCGGTCGATGCGGCGCCGGTGAGGGCGCTGGTCAACTGGATCCAGGCCTGTCCGACGTCGCCGTTACCGTTTCCGTAGATCGAGGTGACCTCATTGCTGGTGAGGCGGACGTTGTAGTAGCGCACGTCGTCGAGCCAGATGTTGGCATGGTTGCCAATGCTCGGGTTGTTGTTGGCGTTGCCCGAATTGTCCCGGGCTCCGAACACTAGTTGGGAACCGGTCATGTTAATGGAACCGAATCGCGTTTCTTCTCCGTACATCACGCCGTCGACGTATCCCCTGCGCACACCGGAACCGAAGGTACCGACCAGGTGGTGCCACTGGTTGTCGTTGATATTCTTCTGGAAGTACCAGTCGTCGTTTCCGACCCCGCGGGTAGTGAAGCATATCCGGTCCTGGTCGCCGCCCCGGCGGCGGAGCTGCCAGCCCTGGCCTTCACCCTTTTTGGAAATGTAGGGTTCCCAGCCGCCGTCCGGCCATTCCTTGACCCAAGTCGATATACTGAAGGCGTTGCCCCCGTTGAAAGTGAGCTGGTTTCCACCGTCCGAAACGGTTACGTACTGGTTGCCGTTCAAGTCGATCGACTTGCCCGTGCCGAAGGGTACGTCGGTCTTGTAGATGTTGGCCGAGGAAGCGACCCCGTCATAGCCGTTGCCCGAGGAATCGGCCACGGTCGTGCCGCTGTCGTTGTCGAAAGTCCACCAGCCAAGCAGGTTGCCGCTCTTGGTCGGCGTGTTGTTGATCGCGGGTGGGGTAAAGACGAGGGTCGTGGCAGCCCAAGTCTCGCCCACCCAGTTCTTGGCGCGAACGCGGGCATAATACACGTTGGGAGCGCTCAGTCCGCTCGAGATTTCGCCCAGCTTGTTACCGGCGGCGGTAGCGGCGAAAGTAAAGTTGGAATCCCAGTTTGCTACCGTGGTCCCACCATCGTTATCACCCCAGAAGATGACGAAGTCGGTGGCGGCTCCGCCAGTACTTTGAAGGGAGGCGTTCAGCTTGGCACCGGTGGCCGTGACGTCGGAAACCGAATAGGCGGAACCGAGGACTGGAGCGCTGGCGGAGGAGGAGGTCTGGAAAGTCTGCGTGGCAGACCACGAAGTTCCGGCCGAGTTGACCGCCTTGAATCGGTAATAATAGGTTCCGCCGGGGACCATGTTGGTAGGTCCTGAACCAAAGCTGTTGACGTCGTGGGCGAGCACCCCGGCTCCCTTGACGCCGAGGCTGTGCGTGCTGTCCCAGGAACCGGTGCCGGCATCGTTGTCACCCCAGTGAACGGTAATGGTCGGGTTGTTTCCGCCCGTGGAGTCCACGCTGCCGAGAACCTTGGCTCCATTGGCCACGACGTTGGAGGGAGCGGATACGCTCAATGCCGCGACGGAGGTAGGAATGGTGATCGTAACCGTACCTGTGGCCACGCTGGGGGAGGCCTCCGCCACAAGGTTGACGGCATAGGCTCCACCTGCGGTGGGTGAACCGGTAACGGCCCCGGTCGACTGGTTGACCGCCAAGCCGGGGGGCAGGTTGAAGGCGGAGAAGAGGGCGTTGGAGAGGTTACTCGTTATGCTGTAGCTAAAGGCCGATCCCACGGTGCCGTTAACGGCCGTGGCACTGGTAATCTGTGGAGCGGCAGGAGTCGTTGCGCCTCCCTTGAAAGGATGGCTGGAGGGAAGGCTGCCGGCTAAGCCCCATTTATGGGCCAAATATCCCTCGACGCTCTGAATCGCGCTGTCCGGAAGAGCAGTGTTGTAGATGAGCAATTCGGCCAGGTCTCCGTTCGCATATCGCCCGCCGATGTTGCGGTCGTTCGAGAAATTGTTGGCCCGCGCATTGCCCGTGGTCCGAAGGGCCAGGATGGACAGACTGGTCGGCCAGTTTTCATAGACTCCGTAGGTCGTACCGTTTTTCCAAAAAGCTCCGCCCTTTACGGCTCCCGCGGCATGGCCGTTGTGCAGGATGTCGTTTTGGCCGTTGCCATGGAAGTCATACGCGTTGTTCTTCCCGAGCAGGAACCAGTAGCCCCCGGTATATTTGATCACCCAGAAAACGGTGCGGATGTCATTGATGTCGTTGAAGCTGTGATAGTGACCGTTGGTCCCGTTGTAGCGCATGATGGGCAGCCCGTTCTGGGCATTGGAAACAAGGGATGGAGAACCATGCCTGGTGGCGTGATTACCGGCGCTTGAGCGGTCGCTCCAAGTTGCAGAACCAGCGGAGGAGTGGTTGGCGTCCAGCCAAAGCCTGAGCTCCGAACCTGAGGGGGGAGTTATGACTATGCCCCCGGCGGTGGTTGGAGAGAAGGTCCCAATGGTGGAAGAAACGATGCTGCCCGCGCCGTTTGAAGCCGCAGTCCGGCAGTAGTAGAGCTTGCCCTGTTGCAAACCGTTGAGGGAGAGTGTAAAGGAACCCGAACCACGGATTCCCATGGCCACCTTGTTGTCCCAGGTATCGATGTTGGCGTAATCGGTTCCGCGGTCCTCATCCCCCCAGAGGAAATAGACTTCCGGATTTTCACCACCGGTATCGGAAACCGATCCGGTCAAGGTTGCGATATCGGAGGGGTAGGGGTTCGTGGTGTTGTTTATGCCGTTTGCACTGACCACGCCAAGAGATGGAGGCGCGACGCTGGCTGCGGTTGCGAAGGTACCTGCGGACCCAGTCCACTTAGGTGAACCGCCCGCATTGGCTATGGATAGACGATAAGTGTAGTTGGTGTTTGGAGACAGCCCGCTTACGATCCGGCTGAAGTTGCCCGGGGAAAGGCCAGCTTCGTCGAATTTCATGGCCCACGCCGAGGCGTTGGTGCCCTTGTCGCTGGTGTCTACGTAGACGGTGAGGGTACAGGGCGTGCCCGTCACGTCGGCGAAGGAACCGGTGAAGGTGGCCCCATAAAGGCCCCGGTCGATGACGTTGCCGGCGGTAATGGAAGTGGGCATCTTGTACATCCGGAAAGTAACGTTTCGGTACCCGGTACCATAACCGTTGGTCGCGGTAAGGGTAACGGCATGGTCGGTACCCGTATCGGCAGGGGTTTGGGTGGCGGTACTGGAAAGAATCCCCGTGTTGGCCGCTACCTGCAGTCCGGCCGGCAAACCGGATGCAGTCCATGTCGGATTGCTCACCCCGGGGGTAGGGGTAACGTAAGGTATAGCTTGGTTTAGAGCAACTCCGGCATTGAGGGTATAGGGAGAGTTGGCATTGATGACGGGAGCGCCCCAGTCGTTGTCGATCCCATTGTACATGGCCTCTACCTGAGAATCGGTCAAGGCTTCCGAGTAGAAGCGCACGTCCTGCAGGTAGCCCTTGTACCAAGCCCCGTTTCCGTCGTCCCGACATCCGATTAGGATGTTGGCGCTGGGGTGCATGTAGATGGAATCGTTGATGGTCTTTGTCTTGACCATGGCCCCGTTGATGAAACTCTTGGCAAAACCGGGGTTGCCCTCGTTGGTACAGGCGACGTGAGTCCACATGTTGGGAGCAATACCGGTCGCGTTGTCTACGCCTTGGTTCCAGTTCCCCCCCATTCTGAACCTATGGTGCACGAAACCATTACCAGTGGATCCCCCGATCCATGCGCAGTAGTTTCGGCCGGAACGGGTAAAGACCCCCGCCCAAGTGGAACTGTTGATCTCGGTCTTGAGCCAGAAAGTGAAGGAGTACTTATCGATGAGCATAAGCGGGCTAAAAGGAACGGTTATCTTGTCGCCCGATCCGTCGAAATAGTAGGCGGAACCGACCCGACCCGGACCTATGGCGGAAACACCGGTGATCGTGCCGTCCAATCCGTTCGGCCCCCAATCCTTGGCTACTGATGCGCCCGCAGGCTCGTTCAAGGGCCACCAAGCAATGAGGTTGGCCATGTGGGCAGGGTTTTTGCGGAAGCTAAACGTCTTGGTTGCCGAACCGGTGTTGCCGGCGGCTCCGGAAGGTATGGTCACCGTTACGTCAGCAGGGTCGGCCGTGGGTGTAAGCTTAAAGGTGTAAGTATGCCCCGAACCAGCGAAATTGCTTTTGGTCGCATTGGTGACGATGACGTCGCTTACGTCGAATCCGGAAACCGAGGTAGGTACCCCGTCCTGCTTGAAGGTGACGCTGACGTTGATCGGACTGGCACTGGTCGAACTCGTCGTGGTGATAACGGGGCTAGCGACAGTTGGCTTCTTGATCAAGGTGATCTTGGCGGGCTTATGGTCATTGATCGTGCCACCGGCAGCTTCCGCCGAGACACCCACGGAGACGTAATCATTGGCATTCAGACCGGAAAGAATGGTCACGATGGAACCGGAAGAGCGAACGTGCCCGCTTGCATTCCGAATGTAGTGGGATGTAGTGAGGGCTCCGTCCAAGGCTACCCCGTTTACCTTGACTTTCATCTTGGGATTGGCCCGGGTAACGGTCCCGCTCAAGGAATCATTATAGATAAGAAGATAATCGCCTGCTCCATCCACGAAAATTTTATGCGAATCGGAAGAGGTGGAATGGGTGAATTTCGCAGCGTCAATGGTTTCTTGAGCAGCCCATTGCACGTCCGACTCGGAAGTGGGGTTCCAGTTGGTACCGCTTACGAGTCGAGTAGCGGTAGCGGCAAAAACTGAATTTGCGTTTGGCAGCTTCTCTATGAACAAGGTTGCCTTTTCCCCTCCGATATCAACATACCCAGCATTTCCATCCTTTCCCACCTCAATGGTAAGAATTTGATTGGCGGAGGTAGCCGTGACCAAGCCCGCCCAGTGAATGGATGAATCGCGTATTGCATCAGCATAGCGAATGTAACCTTGACTGGCTTCGCCGCCCGCAACCTGAGTTCCGCCAAGTTTGACCACCATCTTGACCGATGATCTCTGAGTCGTGCTGTCCAAAGGAATGTTCGCATAGACCAAATATTTACCGGCCGTATCCAAGGTGATGTTGTGACTGTTCGCTGAATCGCTGTGGGTGAAGCCTGAATCCTTCGCTCCTTCAGTCCATTTAAGAGGCGAAACTGAATTGCCGTTGAGATTGGCACCCGCAACCACCTGAGTGGCGGTGGCAGAAAAGATCGTCCGTGAAGATTCGACTTTCTCCACAAAAAGGGTGCTTAGGCCAAGAAAGGTATCATGATGGTTTTGATTGTGGACCCGCTTGGTCATAATCTCGATATAATCGTTGGCCGAAATTCCACGCAACAGAACGGCGGTGTGCCCGGAGCTTTCACCGTGACCGGAGTCGTGTCGAATGTAGGTGGACCGGGCGGCTCCCACGTCGAGAACGGTCCCGTTCTTGGCTATCACGAATTCCTGCTGAGAACGCTTGCCGTTATTGCCGTTGGGTCCCTCGACTATGGGAGCGGTCAAGGAGATGAAGTAATCGCCCGCTGCCTTGAACTTCAAGCGAGTTGGGTTACCCGTAGGATGCTCGTAGGTGGAAGGGTCAAAGTCGGCCGAACTCCACTTGATCGCCTTGTGCGTAGTGAATCTCAGGAGCGAAGTGTCGTCCTGAAGTTTGCTTCCCTGAAGCTTGGCTCCCTTCTCCACGGTCGCCTCGACGATGGGAGACCCGAGGAAGGCGAGACCGACGAGGAAGGCGGCTAACCGGGTCGCTCCATTCGCGTTCCGTCGGAACGAGGCGAGGCTGAGGTTGAATGATTTTTTGCGTGTGCGTTGTGTCTTCATGCTTTTGCGTATAGTTGGAGACTATTATTTAAATTTGATGTGCGAGCGCTAGCCTGCGCGCGTAAAGAAAAAGGCGAAAGAGCGGGGAAAAACAGAGACGGAAACTCCCTCGCAGGAACTCTTCCGGGCACACAAAAAACCTTCCCCTGACGGGAAGACTTCTCGAAAATAGGTTGGTGGGCTGTGTGCTATAGGACTAAAACAAGTTCACTAGTACTTAGCAGTTGTCTGGGATTTGTTACCTAAAAACAAACATAAATGTGGACTGATTGCATAAGTAACTGAATGAAAGGACATTAAAACCAATAAAAAATAAGCCTGATTTCTGATTTTTCCGTCCTAAACGATAAAAATAAAGAAGACGCCGCAGGATTGGCCCGATCAAGACGTATGGCGCGGGAATTTCCCTCCCTTAGACGATTTGACGAAGAAGTTTCGTCAAGACAGAACCAGGCCCGCATTCCTCGAATTCGGAAGCGCCGGCGCCACTCATGCCGAGAATGGTTTCGGTCCAGCGCACGGGGCTGTGAATTTGACGCACGAGCAGTCGGGGAATGGAAGCGGCATCAGGATAGGGAGCCGCTTCCACGTTAGAATATACGGGCAGCTCGGGTTCTGAGAATTCAAACTGCTCGAGGAAAACCCCGAATTCCTCAGCCGGGCCCTCCATCATGCGGGAATGAAAGGCGCCGCTTACCTTGAGGGGAACGACCATCCTGGCACCCGCTTCCTTCAAGGGCTCCAGCGTTTCCTCGATCCGGGCAGCCGGGCCGGATATCACAATCTGGCCGGGGGAGTTGAAATTCGCCAAGTCAATCTCATCGGCCGAGGCAGAAGCCAAGGTCTCTCGGATAAGTGTTTCCTCAAGCCCGATGACGGCCGCCATGCCGCCACCACGAACCTTGGACATGATCTCTCCCCGCTTGGCCACCATCCGCAGCCCGTCCGGGAAGCTCATTGCACCGGCCGTGGCCAAGGCGGCGAATTCGCCCACCGAATGTCCGGCCGCGGAGGAGGGCGAACAACCCGACTCGAGAAGAGCCTGGGCTTGAAGATAACTTACCATGTACAGGGCAGGCTGGGTAAACTCGGTTTGGCCCAGCTTGCCATCGGGATCATTCAGGCAGAGCCGGGCAAGGGAGTATCCCAGCTCCTGCTCGGCCATCTCTACACAGTCGGGAAAACGATCAAATAGTTCGGCCCCCATGCCGACGGACTGGGAACCTTGACCTGGATAAAGAAAAGCCAGACTCATGAGAAATTAAAATCGTGATTGGAAATTGCGAGACGCGAAAATATGAAATAGGTCTTGTCTAGGGAATCAAAAGAAAATGCAAGAACATCTCATCGTGGACGGAAACAACGCCCTGTACGCCATTGACGAGCTGGCGCAGGAGCTGTCCCGTGACCGGAACCAAGCCCGCGAGAGCCTGCTCCGCATGCTCGAGCCCTTGCCCGCGGGTGAAGGAATCCGTCTAACGGTAGTCTTTGATGGGCGGGGAGTCAGGCCCGACCTTTCCAGTCATGGCGGTATGCAAGACTACGCCGTGATTTATTCATCCTCCTCGGAAGGGGCGGATGGGATCATCGAGCGTATGCTCATGGCGTCCAAGGAGCCCGGCAACATCGTGGTCGCGACCAACGACGTACTGATTAGGAATTGCGCCTATCAGAACGGAGCCGCCGCCATGAGAGTGGAGGAGTTGATCAAGCGGCTGGACAGCTCGATCGATCAAACCTCCCGCAGAGTAAGAAGCCGTTCCCGCGACAAGGATGGAAAATCCCCGTGCTTCGAGAACCGGCTCCCTCTGGAGGATCTATAGCCATAGGCTTTTGTGAGGTTCTCTGAGGGATTCGCCTCCGAATTTCTTAAAGGCTTTGAGGGACATGGCTTCACTATTCCCTTGCCTTGGCATTAAGTTCGATTAGGGCTTGAGATTTCGCGACCTTCCAGAGCCCATACCTTTCCTCCGTGATCTACTGCCTGAACACAAGCACCATCAAGCCACAACCTCTCCTGGATAAAATCCGTCTCGTGGGAGAAGCCGGCTATGACGGGATCGAGCTATGGCTCAATGACGTTTGGGAGCACGTGGCTCGCGGGGGGGAAGTCTCGGACGTCGAGAAGGCGGTCGGCGACCACGGGCTCATCGTTCCCTCCGTCATCGCGATGCGTCAATGGGGGGATTTCGAGGGATGGGAACACCAGCTTGTCCTCGACGAGGCCCGCAGGAGGTTCGCCCTCGGGGCCAGGCTTGGAGCACCCTTCATCGTCGCCACGCCACCGCTCGAAAAGGAGGAAACTTCTCACCTGCCCGAGAGATATGCCGAGTTGCTTGAAATCGGGCGGCAGGAGGGAATCAGACCTACCTTCGAATACATCAGTTTCTTCAAGTCGGTCCACACCCTCCGTCAGGCATGGGAAATCGTGCGAGACTCAGGCGATCCGGACGCCACCCTTATCCTCGATGCCTTTCACAATTGGAACAGCGGCTCCACTGAAGAAGACCTGCGGACCATCCCGGCGGAGAAAATCAGCCATTACCATATCGACGACGCCGCTCCCGACAAGGCGGCGGGAACACAAACCGACCCGGACCGTGTAATGCCGGGAGACGGATGCATCGACTTGCGGGCCGAAATCGATATTCTCCGCGAAATCGGCTACGATGGAACGGTGAGCCTGGAACTTTTCAACGAGCAATGGTGGGCCAGAAAGCCTTCCGAAACCCTTGAAATCGGGCTAAAGCGGACCAAGGAAATGTTCGGGGAATGAAATTTTTGATAAAAAAATCTAATTTTTTACACGGCCTTGCGTCTTTTCCCTTTAGATGCATAGCGACAACGATAGTTCAAGATGGCAGAACAAGCTGATTCGGCCGGTTCACCGAATCCTTCCACCGAGGGGCAAAGTCGCCTCGGGGAATGGTTCGAGAAGCTCGAAAAACCCCTTATGATCTATGCCTACCAGACCCTCAATGATCGCGAGGAGGCTCAGGATATGGTTCAGGAGGCCTTCACTCGCTTCTTCGGGGATGAACAGAAGATCCGCGAACCCAAGGCGTGGCTATACCGCACCACTAGAAACCTGTGCATCAGTCACCTGCGCAAGTATGGTCGACTGCAAACTGCAGGAGAGGAGGAACAGATGGATTTTCTGGACCAATCAAGCGACAAAGAGAAGGATAACCCGGCAAACCGTCTGGAACGGGAGGAGACCTGCGGAAGAGTCCGTCACGCTCTCTCCATGCTTCCTGAGGACTTGAGGGAACTGCTTAGGATGAAATTCGAAGAAAGAATGAGCTACAGTGAAATCTCCGAGAAAAGCGGATTGAGCGTGAGCAACGTCGGCTACAAGCTCCACACTGTCATCAAGAGTCTGGCGTTTGAGCTGAAGGCGGAGGGCTTCTCATCATGAGTGAAAGAGAGAATAAAGGACCCGACCAGGGACGCTTGATCGACTACCTGCTCAATGAGTCCAGCCCCGAGGAGCGAATCGAAATTGAGAGGCTTTGCAAGGAAGACCCCCAATGGGAAAGCGCTCGGGATGACCTGAGGAGCACGCTCGGGCTGCTGGAGGATGCATGCAGCCAAACCATCCCCGCAATTGTGGAAGGCATGGAGCTGGACGCAGACCGCAAAACTCGCCTCGAGTTTTCCCGAGCGGGCGATGGAGAGGCCGAGACCGCCGAAGCAACCGACCCTCCGGAACGCAGCCTGCTTGCCACGCCCACCTTCTGGGGCCCCCTCGCGGCAGCCGCATGCGCCGCCCTACTTGTGTGGGCTCCGGGCCTCATGGAAGAGGGTGAGACAGAGCAGATCGCATCGGCGGTCAACGACAAGGAGAAGTCTCGGAAGCGCAGTGAGGAGAATGAAGAGCAAAAAATCATCGTTGCCAAGGGCAAGCACCTTAGCGAGCAATACGCCCAATCCGACGACACTGTCGCCATCGTGTTGCCGGATGACGCCCAAGCGATCGAGGAGACGGTCGTGATCGACGCGCTCCGCGAGGAAGCCGACAAGGCGGGTGCGAAGCTCCTAGCAGGCCGCACCGCGGCGGATATCGAGACCCTGAACCAGAGCGTTCGGGAGTCCGAGTCCTTTTCGCTCGCAGATGCCTTTTCCGATAGCGACTCGGCGAAAGCAGACGACTTGGCTCTCGCTCTACGGGCCCCCGCCAGCGGAGAGCCCGGAACTATCGACAGCAGCGCATTCCTTCCTCCCTTGGAGCCCGAAG
>CEVF01028773.1_pt1 | contig 26840 bp, 23 predicted proteins | sample 356441 | NCBI WGS metagenome assembly CEVF01 (sample SAMEA2622765, study PRJEB7988) | marine metagenome | biome: marine biome (ENVO:00000447); feature: surface water layer (ENVO:00002042); material: "saline water (ENVO:00002010), including plankton (ENVO:xxxxxxxx)" | depth 5 m | reverse complement strand
TAAAAGTCTATGAGTTTAAAGGTTGTTGTCCTGGACTCGTCGGGTAAAAAGTCTACAAGTACAATCTCCTAAACAAATAAACCTATAAACGTTCAATACCCCACATATTCCACAATCTCCAATCCGTAGCCGACCATACCGACCCTTTTGGCCTGTTTTGAATTGGTGAGCAGGCGTATTTTTGAAATGTCGAGGTCGTGTAAAATCTGTGCCCCAATACCAAAATCTTTGGCATCCATTTCAATGGGTGGGGCCTTCAACTCACCCTCGGCCTGCAATACCTTCAATTGCTGTAAGCGACCGATAAGGTTCATCGATTTGGCTTCTTGGTTGATAAAGACAAAGGCACCGGTTTCTTCTTTATTGATGGCGGTGAACATGTCTTGCAGTTTCTGGTCGGGATTATTGGTAAGGGTGCCTAAAATATCGTTGTTGACCAGAGTGGAGTTTATTCGGGTCAACACATGGTCGCCCTTGTTCCAATTTCCTTTTGTAAGGGCAATATGCACCTGATCATTGGTGGTCTGGGCATAGGCGCGCAAGCGAAACTCGCCAAAACGTGTCTGTACCATAAAATCTTCCTTTTTCTCGATAAGGCTGTCATGCTCCATCCGATAGGCAATCAGGTCTTCGATCGACACGATTTTCAGGTCGAACTTTTGGGCCACTTTTACCAATTGGGGCAATCGGGCCATGGTACCGTCTTCGTTCAATATTTCAACGAGGAGGCCTGCGGGCTGTAATCCTGCCAAACGTGCAAAGTCAATGGCTGCCTCGGTATGCCCGGTTCTACGCAGCACACCGCCCTCTTTTGCCCGCAGGGGAAAAATATGGCCGGGTCTGCCCAAATCGTTGGGTCTTGTGTTGTCATCGACCAGCGCCTTCACTGTTTTTGCGCGGTCATGCGCAGAGATGCCGGTAGTGCACCCATGGCCGATAAGGTCTACCGAAACGGTGAATTGCGTATGGTGCAATACGGTGTTGTTCTCGACCATCATCGAAAGGCCTAGCTCGTTGCAGCGATCTTCCGTCAAGGGGGCACAAATAAGTCCACGGCCATGGGTGGCCATAAAGTTGATGATCTCAGGGGTCACCATTTCAGCCGCGGCGATAAAGTCGCCCTCGTTTTCACGGTTTTCATCGTCGACCACGATAATGACCTTCCCTTTTCTAATGTCTTCAATGGCCTCTTCTATGGTGTTTAACTGGATTTTATCCTCCATAACTTTCATCATTCCGTGGTATGCTTTTTACGCTTTTTGAACAGATCGGTGATTCGTTGAATTAGATTGCCATCGCCCATAAGTCCACGATCTGCGGTGGCACGCATGGTCAAGATAATACTTAAAGGCAACATGATCAATACCGACAACCATGCCCCCAATATGGGGTGTATATTGCCTTCTTTGGCGTAGTTGTTGGCAAATACGCCGATAAAGTAATATGTCAAGAACAAAAGTATCGCGATTACCATGGGCAACCCCAGGCCGCCCTTTCGTATGATCGCCCCCAACGGAGCCCCCACAAAAAACAAAATGACACATGAAAATGCCAGCGCAAACTTTTTGTGCAACGACAAGATGTGCATATTGTAGATCTTAAAACGGTTGCGCAGTTCTTCCTTTTTGGCCCTGACCGTTGTCAGTAGGCTTGAGACCTGGTTTTTGGCATTGGTGAGCAATTGAAGCCGCTGCCACTCGGGAAACAGTTCGAGCAATTGTTCGGTGGTAGCGATACTGTCTTTAGACTTTTTTATTTCAACGGGCTTCAATAATATTTTGGGCTCTTCCACTATGGTATCGTTGGGCTGTGCTATAGGGAACGCCCCCATACGGGCAATAATGTTCTTTGAGAATGCCCGTACCTGTCTGACATTGTTTTGGCCGAGCGAGTCGATATCTTTTTGCAGGCGAAAAACATTTTTCATCTTATCGGTGGTGATATCCGATTCTTTTTCGACATCAAGGTCGTTAAGGGCCGAAATATCTATATTCTTGATATATGTTTCAAATTCGGCCTTGGCAAAGGGGTGCTTTTTTTTCTCCTCTTTTGATTTTGAGTTGACCTCCTCATAATAATGGCCATTGTTGAGCACCAGTTGTATAATGTCAGAAGCCTCGTCACTTATCAATTCGCCCGTTTTGGCACGAATGACCGTACGGTTGATGCCGTTGCTCGATTTTTGGTGAATGATGACATCTTTCAAAAAACGGTCTTTTTCGCCATATTTTTCTTCGACCTTAATGTTCATATCTGACCCCTCAATATCGCTGAACACCCCTTCGACAATGACGGCAGCTGGTTTTAGTTTGGCGATATTGCGCCGCATGTTATAGATTTTTTGTTCTGAGGCCGGAATCACATTGTTGGCCAAAAAGAAGGTAAAACCGCCCAAAAGCACCACAAAAACGATGATGCTCAGCATGGCCCGTTGCAGTGAGATACCCGAAGCCTTCATGGCTGCAAACTCGTAGTTTTCGGCAAAGGTGCCAAAGGTCAAAATAGAAGACAGTAGAACCGTTAGGGGCAACACCTTATCGATCAAAGTGGGCATGTAATAAAAAAGAAACTTGCCAATGATCACCAGATCAAGGTCTTTGCCGGCGAGGTCGTCTATAAAAAGCCAGATCGTTTGAAATATGAAGATGAACATCAATATTGCAAACGAACTGAAGAAATTATAAAGAAACCGCGATAATATATAACGGTCGAGTATTTTCAAGATATGATATTCAATTTCTTATGATGTAATAGCCATCATTCTTGTACTTGGCCTCATCAAAAGTAAACAAGCTTTTTGACAAGGGCTGGTTGGTTTTGAAAGAATTAACGGTTATGGTTGTTTTGGTGCCATTATTGCCCACCTCGATCAACCGGTAAATATGTTTTGTCTCGGCATCAATGCCCAACAAACGATACTTGACCTCACTGTTGGTGTCAATCGGCACTAGCTTTACATATTGAATTTTTCGGCCTTGTACATTCTGTAAAATATCCCATTGGTACTTGTGGCCGTTTCTATAAAAGGTCAACATCTTCGATGGGGTCACCGCGTTGTTGTCCTCGGTGCGGTCTTCTATGGTCACCTCCTCGTTTTCCGGTACAATGGTGTATACCTTGTTACCGTCGTACAACTGGGTGGATCCCAAATAGTTGAACACGTACTTTTCGCCCTGCAGGGTCACGTCGCCCCGGGTCTCTTGCCGTATATTGGCCTCGTTGTTTTCAAGCACGTACTTGAAATCCACATATACGTTGTCATAGCTTTTTACGGTGTTGTACACCTCGTCCAAAAGGGCCTTGGCCTTTTGTGAATCTTGTGCAAAGGCAGTCGAGGCCAATGCGAGGAAAAGAATGGTAATTATATTATAATGTTTCATTGTTATTGTTTTGTTTCGTTTTGTAACAACTGGTCTAACGAGTGGATGTCTGGCACCAAAACCTGTCGGGCCTTACTTCCCTCAAAGGGCCCCACGATTCCTGCAGCCTCCAATTGGTCGATGATTCGACCGGCCCGGTTGTAGCCCAATTTCAGTTTTCTTTGGATGAGGGATGCCGAACCCTGCTGGGCCGTTACAATGACCTCCGCAGCCTCACGGAACATCGAATCCCTGTCGGAAATATCATAATCAATACCCGTGCCAGAATCTTCCCCTACATATTCGGGAAGCAAATGGGCATCGGGATATGCACGTTGCGAACCGATATACTCAGTTATCTTGGCCACTTCTGGCGTATCGACAAAGGCACATTGCAGCCGGGTCACATCATTGCCTTGGGTAAAGAGCATATCGCCCCGTCCTATCAACTGGTCAGCCCCCTGGGTGTCGAGAATGGTTCTTGAATCGATTTTTGAGGTTACCCGAAACGCGATTCGTGCCGGAAAGTTGGCTTTTATGATTCCCGTGATAACATTCACCGAGGGTCGTTGTGTGGCAATGATCAAGTGGATGCCGGTGGCCCTGGCCAGCTGTGCCAATCTTGCAATAGGGGTCTCAACCTCTTTGCCAGCCGTCATGATCAGATCGGCAAACTCGTCGATTACCAAAACGATATAGGGCAAAAACTTATGTCCGTCGTTCGGATTCAATTTTCTTGACTTGAACTTGGCATTGTATTCCTTGATATTGCGAACCATTGCCAGTTTCAACAGCTCATAGCGATTGTCCATTTCAATACAGAGCGAGTTCAGGGTATGTATCACCTTGGTGTTGTCGGTAATGATGGCTTCTTCAGAATCAGGGAGTTTTGCCAAAAAATGCCGCTCGATTTTGTTGTAGAGCGTCAATTCTACCTTTTTGGGGTCTACCAGCACAAATTTGACCTCTGCAGGATGTTTTTTGTATAGGAGGGAGGTGATCACCGCATTCAAACCAACGGATTTACCTTGCCCGGTGGCACCGGCCATCAAGAGGTGGGGCATCTTTGCCAAATCGACCACAAAGGTTTCGTTGCTGATGGTCTTGCCGAAGGCAATGGGCAATTGCATCTCCGCATTTTGGAACTTCTTGGAGGCAATCACCGAGCGCATCGATACAATGGTCGCTTTTTTGTTCGGCACCTCGATACCGATGGTTCCCTTGCCGGGTATGGGGGCGATGATCCGTATGCCCAAAGCCGCCAATGAGAGGGCAATGTCGTCTTCAAGGTTTTTGATCTTTGAGATTCTGATTCCTGCTTCGGGCACTATTTCGTAAAGCGTTACCGTTGGGCCGATCGTAGCCTTGATCTGAGCAATGCCGATTTTGTAATTTTTTAGCGTGCTTACGATTCGATTCTTGTTTTCTTCAAGCTCTTCTTGGTTGATGGTAATGCCCCCGCCGCCTCCATGGTGGTCCAACAGGTCGAGTGGCGGAAACTTATAGTTGCCCAATTCCAATTTAGGGTCGAATTCCCCAAAATCCTTGACCAATTTTTCGGCCTTTAGGTCGCTCTCTTCCTTTTCTTCATTGACCTTTTGTACATCCAAGTCAATATCAACCTCTTCTTCTTGGGGCAGGTTTACATCAAGACCCGCTTCTTGGTTGAGGGGCGGAATATCTTTTTTGTGGGTGTAGGTGTCGATCTTCTGTTCGGGCTCTTCTTCGGCCATGTCCAATTCTATGGTACCTTCTTCAACCATTTCTTTTACAAGATTGCTTCCTGGGGATGTTCCCCTTTGAAACAGTCCTCCCTTTTCTTTGAAGTAGTTGCCGATGGCTTCTGGCGAAAAGTTGAAGAGCCGTACCATGATGACGACCAATACGAAGACCAGCAATAGAAAAATTCCGATACGCCCAACATAATCTTGAAGAAAATCATTCATTTCATAGCCAACAAGGCCCCCTAGCAGTGGGTAATCGACCGCGAAAAATCCCAAGGCAATGGAAATCCATATGACTCCCATCAATCCCCATATCCATTTGCCTATGAGCCTTTTTGTTTGGAGCCCCAAAAAAAGGTAGAGACCGGTAACGGCCAATAGCACCGGAAAGGCAAAAGCGGCAAGGCCAAAGCCTTTATACATAAAAAAATGGCTTACCGCGGCCCCGAACTTTTTTAATAGGTTCTTGGCCTCGGCATTTCTATCAGTAAACTGAGAAAGGGCGCTCTGGTCTGCCTGCCATGTAAAATAGAACGATATAAACGAAAAGAAGAGGGCAATACTGAGCACAATCAACAAACTGCCCAAGATGACCTTGTTCTGTTTTGATAGTCGAAGTGAAAAACGCTTTTTAGCTGAAGTAGGTTTAGACTTTCTTCGCTTTTTTGCCATACATCCGTCTGTTCTGGGGGCTAAAATTACAAATTTAGAGAGAGCTGAAGCTGTTGGGGCCGCCTAAAATATTTTTGGCAGATAAATGATCATGCCGATAATGACCGCCATAACCGATACCACCATGACCGCCCCTGCAGATATATCTTTGATCTTGCCAATTCTAGGGTCAAAATCTGGTTGCACATAATCTGACAGTGCTTCAATGGCCGTGTTAACTCCTTCTATGCCCATTACCAGTCCGATGGCCAAAAGCTGCAGGCACCATTCGACCGATGAAATGTCAAAATAAAAACCTGCTGCCGTCATCAACAGGGCCAAGAAAAACTGCACCTTGATACTTGCTTCGGTCTTTAGCAACAGCAGCATCCCATTTAAGGCAAAACCAATACTCTTCAGGCGGTTTTTGAGAAATGATTCCTTAGGCATCCATCAATGCTTCAAGTGCCGCCTTATAGTTGGGTTCGTCGACGGTTTCGGAGACCTGTTCGGTGTACAGTACCGTTCCCTGTTCGTCAATGACCACTACCGATCGCGACAACAAGCCTTTCAGCGGGCCGTCTGTAAATTCCACCTTATAGCTTTTCCCAAAATTACCATCCCTGTAGTCAGAAAGGGTCTCTACATTTTCGATGCCCTCGGCCCCACAAAAACGGGCCTGGGCAAAAGGCAGGTCTTTTGAGATGCAGAGCACGATGGTATTTTCAAGTTCTGCGGCTTCTTCATTGAACTGGCGTACCGATTGGGCACAGGTACCCGTATCAATGCTCGGAAAAATGTTCAGCACCAATTTATGGCCCTTGTAGTCAGCGAGTGATACCGTCGATAGGTCGTTGGTCACCAATGTAAAATCAGGAGCTTGTGAGCCCTTTTCGGGTAGGTTTCCCAACGTATGTATTTCGTTTCCTTTAAGTGTTACCGTAGCCATTTGAATGTTTTTTTCAAATGTAATTGGAAAACCATTAAAAAGAAAACCCTTTTGCTTTTTTACACAAAAGGGTTTTCGGTTTCAACATTTTAAAGTGCTTACAAATCTATGGAACCCATTACACGGTTCATGAAAGAATTCAAGGCCTCTTTCTTTGGAGTACCAGAACGGATTTCCTTTTGAACCTCCAAAGCCCCATAGAGATTTGAAATGAGCTCACCGATTACGTCCAATTCTTCATCTTTGATTGAGGGCGCCTCTGAAAGATGCTCCAATGTTTCAGCGGCCTCCATAACGAAATCCTCGTCATGTTCCTCAATAAAACTGATCAAGTGTTTAATTAACGGCAACCTCATTGATCAACTCTTTAAGCACTTCGTACTTATTGGTCTGCACCTGCTTTTTTAGAGAACCATTTGCGAAGGCCGCAAAGGTGGGCAGGTTGTCAACATTTGCCAATTTTCTGGATTCTGGAAACTTTTCCGCATCTACCAAGACAAAGGTCAGTTGCTCGTTTTCACGTGCCTCTTTCTTGAACTTGGGTTTCATGATACGACAGTTTCCACACCATGAGGCAGAATATTGTACGACCACTTTTTCGTTTTGGTCAATAATCTCTTGAAGATTATCTTTTTCCAGTTCAACCAACATACCAAAGATTTTTAGTTGATGTGGCTTGACAAGAACTCAGAAACGCTTTCCCTATTGGCATTCATGGCTTCTTTGCCTTCTTCCCAGTTGGCGGGGCAAACCTCGCCTTTTTCCTGTACATGGGTGTAGGCATCGATCAAGCGCAAGAACTCGTTGATGTTACGGCCTACGGGCATATGGTTGATGCTCTCATGGAATACCGTGCCCTCTTCGTCGATTAGATACGTGGCGCGATAGGTAACGTTGTCACCTTCCAATAGTACCGTATCGTGCTCTTCATTATAGGTTTCGTCGGTAATGTCAAGTATGCCCAAAATGTTCGATAGATTTCTGTTGCTATCGGCGATCAATGGGTAGGTTACCCCTTCGATACCTCCATTGTCTTTGGTGGTGTTCAACCAGGCAAAGTGTACTTCAGCTGTGTCGCAAGAAGCACCGATGACCAAAGTGTTTCGTTTTTCGAACTCACCCAACGCTTTCTGAAACGCATGAAGCTCGGTAGGGCACACGAAAGTGAAATCTTTCGGATACCAGAAAAGCAATACTTTTTTCTTTTCTTCAACCGCTTTTTTGAACACGTTGATTTTGAAAGTGTCGCCCATTTCATCGATGGCGTTCACTTCTAAACTTGGGAATTTTTTACCTACGAAAGTCATATCTCGTTCTATTTTTTTGATTTTAGGGTGCAAAAATAAAACGAATCGGGAGCTTGTTCAAGAAATCCGAAATCGGATTTTTTTATAGGAAAATCATATTTGCCTATGCAATGGGTTCAAGGGGTTGACGATAAACCAAATAGGGGCACTAAGCCTTGGCCAACTGCTTGATCTTTATTTTGAAAGCTGCAAAGAACAGGGTCATTAACGGGCTCAGCCAGTTGAAGATGGCGTAGAAAAAATAGTCGCCCACGGTCACACCCAATACGCCACTATGGTACGCTCCACACGTATTCCAAGGCACCAAAACTGAGGTTACGGTACCAGAATCCTCTAAGGTACGGCTTAGGTTTTCAGGAGCGAGGTCACGCTCTTCGAACGCCTTTGAGAACATTTTTCCGGGCACCACAATGGCCAAATATTGATCGGAGGCTGTGACATTCAGTGCTAAACAGCTTCCTACGGTACTGGCAAAGAGTCCGAAAGTGGTTTTCGCCATGTTCAACAGCGATTTGGTAATACGTGCCAATGCACCGATACCATCCATAATACCACCAAAAACCATCGCACAGACGATTAGCCAAATGGTGCCGAGCATGCCTTCCATGCCTTTTGCGGAAAAGAGCTCATTAAGTTGTGGGTTGTCTGTTGCTATGGAGGTCTTGACCGTTATTGCGTTCAAAATACCTTTGTAGCCAGATTCAAATGTCAAATTTTTAGAACCGGTCAATCCGGCGACAATATCTGGTTGAAAAATCAAAGCAAAAATCCCGCCAAGTAGGGTTCCGAGCAGCAGAGCAACCAAGGGTGGTGTCTTTTTCACAATTAGAAAAATAACTGCCAAGGGCACAATGAACAACCATCCATTTATATTGAAAGTATTTCCAATGGTGTTCAAAATGGCCTCCGTATCGGCAACACCTGATGTGTCTACTGTAAAACCGATTATTATGAACACAAGCAATGTTATCGAAATAGTGGGTATGGTAGTAAGGGCCATATAACGGATGTGCGAGAACAGTTCACCGCCTGCCATGGCGGGGGCCAAATTTGTGGTATCGCTCAACGGGGACATCTTATCACCAAAATAGGCACCCGAGAGCACGGCGCCGGCTGTCATGCCCAGTGATATGCCCAAGGCCTCACCAATACCGATCAGTGCAATGCCAACAGTGGCGGCAGTGGTCCAACTGCTTCCTGTGGCGATGGAAATAATGGCACAGATAATAATACAGGCCGCCAAGAAAATAGTGGGATTCAAAATCTGCAGTCCGTAATAGATCATGGCGGGAATGATACCACTGACCATCCAAGTTCCCGCAAGTGCCCCCACCATAAGAAGAATCAATAGGGCTCCGGTTGTTGAGCGTATATTTTCGGCCACCTCTGCCAACATCTGTTTGTACGAAACCTTGTTCAAGAACCCCACAATGGCCGCCACGGCTCCACCGAGCAAGAGGATGAATTGGTTTGAACCGCTCAGGGCATCATCGCCGAACACATACACGTTGTAGGCCAGCATGCCCACCAATACAAATACGGGAATTAGGGCTTCCCATATGTTCAATTCCTTATTTTCTATGATGGTTTCGTCCTCCCGGAACTTGGGTTTCTTCTGTTGGTCTGGCATTTGGTCAGCTTTTATGCAAGGGTAATATTACGACATTGGCCCTTTATCTGCAAACAAGTGCCCGTAGCGCAAGGTAGGCTAGGTATAATATGCCCCACATACCCCAGGTCGTATTGACTGGGATTCACTACGCTACGCTATCTGTGGCTTTAGCACACCCAATTCTTCCATGCAACGGCGCATACCTTTGTAGGTTTGTTCAATGTCATTGTCCAGACCAATGGAGAAACGGATCAACCCCTCTGAGAGTCCCATTTCCTTTTGCTCTTCCTCTGGAATTTCTGAAGAGGTAGATGAGCCCGGGGCACTGAAAAGGGTTTTATAAAAGCCTAAACTCACGGCCAGATATCCGAGGTTTTCTTTTTGCATCAACTCCATTAGGGCATTGGCCTTGTCAATGGACCCCACATCGATGGTCATGAGTCCGCCAAAACCATATTCCGTTACCATTTGCCTTTTCATGGCCTCGTGGCCCGGATGTGATTCAAGCCCCGGATATACGACCCTTAGGCCGTCTTTCTCAAACCGCCGTGCGAGATAAAGGGCATTCGCACTATGCTTTTTCATACGGATGTGGAGGGTTCTCATATTTTTTAGGATGGAGGCCGCACGAAGACTGTCAAGTGTGCTTCCCAGCAACATGCCCGCCCCATCGTTGACATCCTTTAGCTGCAGGCAGAATTCTTTCGAGGCACATACGGCCCCGGCCACACAGTCGCTGCTGCCGTTGATGAACTTGGTAAGACTGTGCACGACAATATCGGCACCCAACCGGGCCGCACTGATGCTCAGGGGCGAAAAAGTATTGTCGACCACCAGTGGAATACCATGTTTTTTGGCCAATCTTGATAGGGCCTCTATATCGGCCACTTCCAATAAGGGATTGCTGACCGCCTCGCAATAGATCATTTTGGTTTTAGGCCCAATACTGTCTTTAACGGCTTTAAGATTGGTGATATCCACAAAGGAAGTATTGATATCAAACTTTCTCAAGAAGTTTTTCATAAAGGCGTAGGTGCCACCGTATATGGTACGACTGCTCAAGATATGGTCGCCGGCGTCGCAGAGTTGAAAAATCACGGCACTGATGGCTCCCATGCCACTGGCATAGACATTGGCCGTTTCGGTGCCCTCAAGGGCTGCCATGGCTTCGCCCAGGTACAGGTTTGAGGGAGATGAGTGGCGACTGTACAGATAACAGCCCTCTGTATTGCCCTCGAAAGTGTCGAACATGGTCTTTGCTGAAAGAAAAGTATAGGTTGATGAATCAGAAATGGAGGGATTCACCCCACCAAATTCACCGAAATACTGTAAATCTTGAATCTTATTGGCAGCCTTATAATCCATAGTACTGATTTTAGTATATAAAAATATCGTAAATAAGAATTAAAATCAACTATATTTCATTATATTAGAAAATATTTCTATTAAAAAAGAGTTAAGTAAAATAAATATCTTTTTTCATTGCAAAAAATACGGATGATTAGAAAATAATCCATATGGCTATAGATGCAAATGACCGGCAATTGGTGCAACTGCTGCAAGAAGACTCAAAGAAAACGATCAAACAGTATGCTGATGTCCTTGGCCTTTCAAATACGGCTGTCTACGAGCGTATCAAACGGTTAGAGCGTACAGGTGTCATTTCAAAATATGTGGCATTGGTCGATAAAAAAATGGTGAACCGCCAATTCTCGGTATTCTGCCATGTGCGGCTTGCACAGCACATAAAGGAAAATGTACTGCATTTTGAACGCGAAATCCAAAAGCTTGAAGAAGTGGCCGAATGTTTCCACACCAGTGGCGACCATGACTATATCTTGAAAATACATGTGGAGGATATGGAGGCATACCGTGAGTTCATGGTCTCGAAATTGACCGCCATTCCCCATATCGGCAATACCCAAAGTTCTTTTGTGATCAGTGAGGTAAAGCACACTACGGCCATCCATATCTAAAAAACATTAAATGCCTTGCTTCTTTAAGAAACTTTAACCTAAAGCCGTGTTAAACTAAAAACATCGTTTGTCTAAACTTGGTAATTTGAAAGCCAATCAAAAAACGAGCGGTCATTGTTTTCTGGGTTCCGGTCTGTGGGGCATGTCGGTGAATCCAGAAAACGTTGGGCCGTAATCCTTATGGCACGAAGAACCAAAATCTTGATAACGCTTATTGCCTCTTTGGTTGGTATTTTTAGCCTTTGGCTCTATACAACCTTGGTACAAGAGGTGCTGATAGACGGACTAAGTTATTGCGCTTCTTCGTGGTCTGAACTTCTTCTGGGCACTTTGGGAATATTTGTGGCAGGTCTTGTCGGTGGCTTTATGGCGTCATTGATTGTGGTGCGCAGTAATTTTCTGCCCCACATCTTAATGTCGACGTTTGTTGTGGGCAAACTCTTTTTTGTGGTTCTCTGCGATGCCATGAGCGGGCCTCTTTGGTATGAAACCGGTTTGGGCATTGCTTTGATGATGGGCCTGTGGTCGGGTTGTCTGGCCGCCCATAAGTTTCCTTTGGCACCGGTGGGTTGATTCTTCCAGAAAGCAAAAACATTCGTATTTTTGTGCTTCTCGAACGCATTGGCATCAATGCATAAAATCTGAAAACATATACTATGTCACAATATGATGTAGCCATTATCGGCTCTGGACCAGGAGGTTACGTAGCGGCCATTCGTTGTGCCCAATTGGGAATGAAAACCGCCATCATCGAAAAGTACAATACCCTAGGGGGCACCTGCTTGAACGTAGGCTGTATTCCCTCGAAAGCGCTGCTTGATTCTTCGCACCATTACGAGGAAGCGGTAAAACATTTTGAGGAACACGGTATTGAAATTCCGGGAGCGGTTAAGGTAAACCTTGAAAAAATGATTTCCCGAAAGAATGCCGTGGTGGAACAAACGACCAAGGGCATTGACTTTTTGATGGATAAAAACAAGATTGATGTCTACCATGGTCTGGGCAGCTTCAAGGATGCGACCCATATAGAAATCACAAAAGAAAAGGGCAAGCCGGAGACCATTGAGGCAAAGAGCATTATCATAGCCACGGGCTCAAAGCCTTCTACACTTCCTTTTATTAAATTGGACAAAGAACGAATCATCACTTCAACGGAAGCCTTATCGCTCAAGGAAATTCCCAAGCACATGATTGTTATTGGGGGAGGGGTAATCGGTCTTGAATTGGGCCAGGTGTACCGCCGATTGGGTGCACAGGTGACCGTCATTGAGTTCATGGACAGGATTATCCCCACGATGGATGCCGCCCTCTCGAAAGAGCTGATGAAGGTTATGAAAAAACAGAAGGTAAAATTCAACCTGTCGCACAAGGTCAAGTCCGTAGAGCGTAAAGGCAACGAAGTAATTGTAAAGGCCGACGACAATAAGGGACAAGAGGTGACTTTCAAGGGAGACTATTGTCTGGTGTCGGTCGGCAGAAGGCCCTATACCGAAGGATTGAACCTAGAAGCCGCCGGGGTAAAATTGGATGACCGCGGTAGGGTTGAGGTCAACGAGCACCTACAGACCAATATATCGAACATTTATGCCATTGGCGATGTCATAAAAGGAGCCATGTTGGCGCATAAAGCGGAAGAGGAAGGGGTTTTGGTCGCCGAGCAGTTGGCAGGCCAGAAACCGCATATCGATTATAACTTGATACCCGGTGTGGTCTACACTTGGCCCGAAGTGGCCGCAGTGGGCAAGACCGAAGAGGAACTAAAAGAAGCTGGAGTGTCTTATAAGGTAGGGCAGTTTCCCATGCGTGCCCTGGGGCGTGCCCGTGCCAGTATGGACATTGATGGTTTTGTAAAGATATTGGCCGACAAGAATACGGATGAGGTTCTCGGCGTCCACATGATTGGGGCACGTTGCGCCGATTTGATTACCGAGGCGGTGACTGCTATGGAATTTAGGGCATCTGCAGAGGATATTGCCCGAATGAGCCATGCACACCCGACCTATGCCGAAGCAGTGAAAGAAGCTGCATTGGCGGCCACAGATAATCGGGCGTTGCATATTTGATAGATTGCTGATAAAAATTTAGAACTTATCGGTTTCATTTTTGATTTAATTGATACCTTTAGGCAAACACAAAACTATTACAATGGGAAAATTTGAAGTTAAAACCGATAATTCTGGAGAATTTAGATTCAACCTGAAAGCGGCCAATGGGCAAGTCATTTTGAGCAGCGAGGGTTATACCACCAAAGCCGCTTGTGAAAATGGTATCGAATCAGTTAGGAAAAATTCACAGGACGATGCGCGTTTTGAACGTAAAACGGCAAAAAACGGCAAGCATTACTTCAATCTAAAGGCCGGTAACGGCCAGGTAATCGGAAGCAGTCAAATGTATGCCGATGAATCTGGTATGGAGAACGGTATCGCATCTGTCAAGAAAAATGCCCCTGACGCTCCGGTAGAAGAGGTCTGATACTGTGATGTAAAGAATTTAATTGGATGAAAGGGCCGTATGTACGGTCCTTTTTTAGTTTCTGACGACCCCAAAGACCCTTCTCAAGAGTAGTTTGAGTTGGTAGCCCACCTCACGAACAAGGGGAATAGAGGCCGTATATGCAGCAACTGCCTGTGTTTTGACCTGTTCGGCCACGGTCGCCAATCGCTTCTTGATAGTTGTCTCGTGCTTGTCATATTGCAATGCCGCATAGGTACAGATTACCATAAAGGCAATGGCCCCTGTTATGGCAACAGTCGGCGTCAATCCATGGTGTAAGAACTTGTAAAGCCCCAGCCCGGTAAAGCTTCCGTAGAGAACAATAAAATGAATCACGTAAATGGCCAAGGTATTCTGCCCGATCTTCAAAAAGGCCTGGTGCACCAAAAACTTTCGGATCATCATAAAGAGGGCAAAAACCACCAGTACATCCCCCAAGCGTATAAAAAGGTAATTATTCGCGTAAATGAGCTTGAACAATTCGACACCGGTAGCTTCATGAAGGGCCATGAAAGCTTCTGAAGAAAATCGTATCAACAGCTGACCAACCACCAACGAAGCAACAATGGCCACCGGGTAAAGAAATTTACTTTCCTTAAAACGGGTAAACAGAATGGAAAGAAAGGCGCCAAAAGCGGTGTACCCCAACCAGGGAATGATGGTAAAAACCGAACCGTTCGCCTTGGTGAAATAATTGGCCATCGCATCTGGCAAAAAACCGAACGACCATTGCTTATAAAGGGGCTCGAACAAGAAGAGCAACACCGAAATGCCCAGTAGCGATAAGGGAAAAAGGTATTTCCTTTTTTTGATGGTCAATAAATATACCCCGGTTATGGCCATGATAGAAAGTCCGATGCAGTGCAGCACATCCACCAAAAAGAAGCTATCGTACAATTGGCCTTTCAGAAGTCCGAACAGGTTCAACCGCAACAGGTAGCCTATCAGTAGCAGTTGCAATCCGCGTCTAATTCCTTTTTTCACCCGTGGATTCTCCCAACCCAATTGGGGCACGCGTATCAGCAGAAAGGTAAATATGAAACCAGATACCGTAAAGAATACGGGGGCCGTGATCCCCCTGAAATAGAGCCAGATATTGTAAAGGGTACTTTCAGGGTTTCTAAAGACAGGGTCTAGCAAGCCATCAATAAAATGCCCTTGTAACATCATCAAGATGGCCCATGCCCGCATGGTATCTATAAAATATAATCGAGTAGAATTGGTCATGGCAATTGCTTTCCCTCTATATACTTGTTTTACAACCTTTTTGGATGTCTTCCGGTGCAAAAGTAGCTAAAATTCAAGCAACTGAAACTGTTTTGGGGTATTTTAGCGCAATCTTAAAAATACGTTTATGGCCCAGATTTTAGCTTTTGCCGGCAGCAATTCTTCTACATCCATCAACTACAAATTGGTGCGACATACCGTATCGTTGATTGCCGATCACAAAATTCAAGTGCTCAATATGGCAAATTTTCCATTTCCGATGTTCAGTGTTGATTTAGAGGCACGGGAGGGGTATTCAAATTCGTTGATTGAACTCAAAAATGACATACAAACGGCGGACGGGTTGGTACTTTCGGTAAATGAACACAACAGCTACCCTTCGGCGTATTTTAAGAACCTTTTGGATTGGCTATCACGAATTGAACGAAAGTTTTTGCTCGATACCCAGTTATTGCTCATGTCTACCTCGCCTGGTCGGCGAGGGGGCAAAGGTTCGCTTGAGGCCTCGCGGTCCATGCTCGAGCGCTTCGGCGGCACGATTGCTGCCACTTTTTCATTGCCCTCCTTCAATGATAATTTCGATATGGAGAAAGGCATTGTGGATGATGCGCTGAGGGCCCAGCACTCCGAGGCTTTGCAAACGTTTCTCTCAATGCTCTAAAAACAGTTTTTGTGCGAATAAGGCGCTCTTTTCAGGTTAAAAATGTTGAAAAGTTCAAAGCACACCTTTTGGGCTGGGCCCAGCAATACAACAAAGTAGTTTGGTTTGACAGCAATGGGCATACCGATAGTTATTCTTCTTTTGAGGCCCTTTTGGCAGTGGGCACCGATGATGATTTTTTGTTGCAGTCTCTTGACAGTCTCGAACACCGGTTACATGCCGATGGGGGAAAGGCCGATTGGCTCGTGGGCTATATTTCATATGATGTAAAAAATGAATTGGAAGCATTGCAATCGAACAACCATGATGGCCTGGAGTTTGCGCCGCTACATTTTTTCTGCCCAAGAAAAATCATTCGAATTACCAATGATGAAGTGGAATTTTTGTATCCCCAAAATTTAGAAAGAGAGGTACAAAATGATTTTGAGACCATCTCTGGCTATGGGGCCACCTCAACCAATGGGAAGGCCTCGACCAACGTAAAGGTACGGCTCAGAATACATAAGGATGCCTATTTTGAAAAAGTCCGGGCGTTGTTGGCCCATATTCACCGTGGTGATATTTATGAGGCCAATTTTTGCCAAGAATTTTTTTCTGAGGATACCGAAATAGCGCCCTTGCCGACCTATTTGCAACTCAATGCCATCTCACGGCCACCTTTCGCCAGTTACCTACGCCTAGGTGACCAGTATCTTTTATGTGCCTCACCAGAGCGATATCTTAAAAAAACGGGCGATACCATAATCTCGCAGCCCATTAAGGGTACGGCCCCCAGGTCTGACGACCCCATAATGGATGAAATACTGAAAAAAAGCCTGCTCAACGACCCAAAGGAGCGGGCCGAAAACATTATGATAACCGACTTGGTCAGAAACGATTTATCCAAGAGGGCCCTAAAAGGATCGGTAGAGGTATCAGAACTGTGCCAAGTATACGCTTACCGACAAGTACATCAAATGGTTTCAACCATCAGCTGTAGGGTTGGCCAAGGCGTCAATCCTGTTGATATTATAAAAGACACCTTTCCGATGGGCAGCATGACGGGCGCCCCAAAGATTTCTGCTATGAAGATCATTGAAGAATTGGAAGAGACCAAGAGAGGCCTTTACAGTGGTGCAGTGGGCTACTTCACCCCTGAGGGTGACTTTGATTTCAATGTGGTTATCAGAAGCATACTGTACAACCATCAAAAAAAATATATTTCCTATTCCGTAGGCAGCGCCATCACGGCAAAGTCCAATCCCGAAAAGGAATACCAAGAGTGCTTGGTAAAGGCCAAGGCCATGCGCAGTGTGCTGGAGGGGTAGTCCCCAGTTGTTATTGTTTCTGGTTTCCGGTCTCTTTTGTCTTGTCTTTGCTGATTATGGATTACCGCTTACTGTTCACTATCAACCGTTGACTGATGATGGACACGAATTTCACGAATTAGCGCGAATAATTGGTTACGGGTTACGAGGTTTATAGTTTGTGATTTATAGTTGATTACTGAATACCGCCCATCGCAAACTGTTTACTGCTAATTGTTCACTTATGCTGGACACGAATTGCACGAATGGTCACGAAGCGTTTAAACTTTGAGCTTTTAGTTTTTATCGAATATTGATAGTTGAAAATTGTTTTTACTGCAGCCCACTTTCGATTGGAAGCTGTGATCTGTTCTCTTGTCGTTTTAAATTTCCTCTTTTCGCTTTTTGTAGTTTTGCAGCGTGCTAAAGCGATTTAAAGAACATATCGAAAAACGCTTTCCGTTTTTGTTGGAAGATGACTTTCTGTTGGCCTGTAGTGGGGGAGTGGACAGCGTGGTGCTGGCCCATCTCTGTCAAGCACTTAAAATGGATTTTTCCTTGGTGCATTGCAATTTTAAGCTTCGCGGAAAAGATAGTGATGGGGATCAGCGATTCGTGGAAGAGCTGGCACATCGATTGAACAAACCGTTTCTTGTGCGCGCCTTTGATACCTTGGGGTATATCAACCAACACGGCGGCTCTGTACAAATGGCCGCCCGAGAACTGCGCTATGCCTGGTTTTCTGAATTGTTGCAGAATAAAGAGGGGGCTTATGTGTTGACGGCCCACCATGCCGATGATGATCTGGAGACTTTTTTGATCAATTTGGCGCGGGGCACCGGCATTGATGGGTTGACGGGCATTCCAGAGCAAAATGGCGGGGTAGTGCGCCCCTTGCTTCCCTTTTGCAGAAATGATATTGTCGGCTATGCCAAAAAAAACGGTATCGCTTGGCGAGAGGACCGCAGCAATACCGACACCAAATATCTTAGAAACAAGATTAGGCACCAACTGATTGGGGGGCTTAAAGAACTGCATCCCACCTTCTTGGAAAATTTCCAACGTACACAAGAGCATTTGTCCGATTCATCAGCATTATTGAAATCCTATAAGGCAAAACTGCAGAAAGAACTGTTCGAAAAATCGGGCGACACCGTCAGAATACAGATCAGCGCCTTAATAAAATTGGAGCCCCAAGGGGCACACCTACACCTTATTCTGGGTGACTACGGATTTACGGAATGGAACAATGTCTTGGAACTGTTGAACGCCATGAGCGGAAAACAGGTTGTCTCTGCAACACACAGGCTTGTAAAAGACCGGGAACATCTCTTGCTATCGGTAAAAGCCGAAAAAGACGATGCGAAGTACGAAATTGGCGAAGACCAACGTGTGGTTGAACATCCCATAAAATTAAGGATATGCCAAGTGGATAAAATTACACCTGAACCACCAAATGTGCTGTATGTTGATAAGGAAACGTTAAACTATCCGTTATTGTTAAGGAAGTGGCAAAAAGGCGACTATTTTTACCCCTTTGGAATGAAAGGCAAAAAAAAGGTGTCTAAGTTTTTCAAGGATGAGAAAATGGACATTCTTGCCAAACAAAAACAATGGCTGTTGTGTTCGGGCAACCAAATCGTGTGGGTTATCGGTAAAAGAGCCGATGACCGTTTTAGGGTAACTCGAAAAACACAAGAAATTTTAAAGTTTACGTTGTTATGAAGCAACTTTTTACCGTTTGCATGATTTTTTTGATGGGCATGGCCTATGTCTGGGGGCAATCTGACAAAGATCCCGTACTGTGGTCGTACCAGGTCAATAAAATTTCTGAACTGGAGTATGATCTGGTCTTCACCGGTAAGATTGCCGATGGGTGGCACGTATACTCTCAATATACGCCAGAGGGCGGAGCGTTGCCCAGTGAGTTTACCTTCGAGAGGGCGGGGGAAGACTATGAACTCGTTGGACCGGCAAAAGAGAGCCCAACCATCACTGAATATAGCGACATTTTTGAGGTGGACGAGACCTTCTTCAAAAAGGAAGCTATCTTCACCCAGCGTATACGGCTGCTCAATCCAAGCGTAAACCAGGTAAATGTCAATCTGTTCTATCAGGTTTGCAAGGAAGTATGCATACCCAAAGACGAGTACTTTCAGGTTTCGCTTGATGGCAGTGCGGTAGCTACCAGTAACGAAAAACTTGACGAGCGTAGCAAGGCCATGGCCGCCAAGCTACGGCTTGACCTTAAGAACAAAGAATTGCTGACCCAGGGCGCATTGAATACCTCATCGGGTGACAGCGCCATTTGGGTGGTTTTCGGTCTCGGTTTTTTGGGCGGTCTGATCGCTCTTTTGACCCCTTGTGTCTTTCCATTGATTCCATTGACTGTTTCGTTTTTTACAAAACACACTGGCAACCGCTCAAAAGGAATCAAAAATGCACTGCTCTACGCCTTTTTTATCGTGTTTATTTATTTTTTACTGAGTTTGCCCTTTCATCTTTTTGAATCGGTCGATTCGCAAATTCTAAATACTATATCTACCAATGTTTGGCTCAACCTTTTCTTTTTTGCCATTTTCGTGTTCTTCGCATTTTCGTTCTTCGGCTATTATGAACTGACCCTGCCAAGCTCTTGGGCCAATAAGATGGACAGTATTTCAACAAAAGTGGGCGGTGGGCTCGGAGTCTTTTTCATGGCGTTGACATTAGCCATAGTTTCCTTTTCATGTACCGGCCCCATTTTGGGGGGGCTTTTAGGAAGTACCACCTTGGCACAAGGCAGCGTGGCCACCAATCTATCATCGGCCATGACCGGCTTTGGTTTGGCCCTGGCCTTGCCTTTTGGACTTTTCGCACTGTTTCCGGCCTGGTTGAATTCGCTGCCCAAATCGGGCGGTTGGATGACCACGGTAAAAGTGGTTCTCGGGTTTTTAGAGCTTGCCCTTGCATTTAAATTCTTAAGTAAATCAGATTTGGTGGGCAATTGGGGCTTGCTCAAACGTGAACTCTTTGTGGCGATATGGATCGGCATCTTTGTTTTTCAGACGCTCTATCTTTTCGGCAAGATCAAGTTCCCAAAAGATATTATTCCAAAGAAATTGAGTCTCGGTAGATTGTCTTTTGCGGTGCTGACGGTTGCCTTTGTCGTTTATCTGATTCCCGGATTGACCAATACCGAGCATAGTAGACTATCGCTTTTAAGTGGCATATTGCCGCCTGAGTTCTATAGTGTTTATGAGAAACAAACCGATTGCCCTTTGGGCCTTGAGTGCTACAAGAGCTTTGAAGAGGGACTGGAGGTAGCAAAATCGCAGAACAAGCCCATTCTTCTCGATTTCACCGGGTGGGGGTGTGAGAACTGCCGACGTATGGAAGAGAATGTCTGGAGCGACCAGGACATCTATCCCTTGTTGCGAGACGAGTATGTCTTGATTTCACTCTATGTTGATGACCGTAAAAAATTGCCCGAGGCCGAACAGTTCAATTTTCAATATGACTCTGGCCGCATTAAACGTATTGAAACGGTCGGTCAAAAATGGGGCACCTTTCAGACGGTCAATTTCAATGTGGCCTCACAGCCATACTATGTTTTGCTTTCCCCTGATTTAGAAGTTCTTGCCCCCGCCGTTCAGTATACCGATGCAGCGGCCTACGAAGAATGGTTGCGCTCGGGGCTCGGCAGTTACCAAGTGGTCATGGATAGATAATTCAAAAACATCATTGCCTCTCCCGAAAATTGCAGTATTTTTAATTTACGCTATCTAACCGACTAAAGTAGATGAAGAGATTGAAGAAGGCACTTTTGGTGCTATTGGTGTTGCTGGGTGTTTTTTTGTTGGCCGGGGGTATTTTTATCAACTCACTGACCCCCACCTACGAAGGTGAAAAAGAACTGCCTCAGCTCAAGCAGCCGGTAGAAGTGTATTTTGACACCTATGGCGTTCCACATATATACGCGAATAACAATGAAGATGCCTTTCGTGTGCTGGGCTATGTTCATGCCCAAGACCGCCTCTGGCAAATGGAATTGCTGCGTAGGGTCGCCAAAGGAGGGCTTTCAGAAGTATTTGGCCCCGACTTGGTCAAGACCGATAAGTTCTTTCTATCTCTGGGGATAGACGAGCATACTAACGAAACCCTTGCGAATCTTGATATGGACAGCGAAATGGTAAAACTATCGCAGGCATATCTCGATGGTATAAACCAGTTTATCGATGAGGGGCCCACACCGGTGGAATTCTACTTGACAGGATTGGACAAGACACTATTCACCTTAGAAGACATCTACAACTCAGTGGGTTATATGGCCTTTAGCTTTGCCATGGCCCATAAGACCGATCCCTTGTTGACCAATATCAAGAACAAGTGGGGCGATGCCTATTTGGCCGAGTTGGCCGTGGCATCTGACACAGCTACGGTATGGATCAAAAACTATAACCCACAAAAAATTGATTCGGTTTCCTTGAACATAATGGCCATGGCGACCGAAGCCCTTGAAAAATTACCCCTGCCACAATTCGAGGGAAGCAATAGTTGGGTAATAGCTCCCGAAAAAACAAAGAACGGCAAGGTCATTTTTGCCAACGACCCCCATATTGGTTTTGCCCAGCCATCGGTTTGGTACGAGGCGCATGTCAGCACCCCTACCTACGAAAAATACGGTTATCATTTGGCCGGGGTGCCCTTTCCGTTATTGGGGCATAACCGTCAACTGGCATACGGCATGACGATGTTCGAGAACGATGACATTGATTTTTATTGCGAGGAAAACCATCCTTCCGATTCCACAAAATATAAGACTGAAAAAAGTTTTGAAAATTATGGATTCGTCACTAAGACCATTAAGGTAAAAGATGGGGACGAGCTTTCCTTCACCTATAAGAAAACGCGACATGGCCCCGTACTCAATGGTATTGCCGACCAAGTTTCGGGTGAACGACCCGTTGCCATGTCTTGGATCTACACCAAAGTAGAAAATCAGGTCTTGGATGCACTGTATGGCATTACCATGGCCACCGATATCGAAGAGTTCAGCCAAGCACTGCCGAAGATACATGCCCCTGGCCTTAATGTTATGTATGGAGATGCCGAGGGCAATGTGGCATGGTGGGCCGCTGCCAAACTCTATGAAATGCCTGACAGCCTGTCTACCAAATTGATTCTAGACGGTGTCTCTGGCAAGCAAGAACCACTTCGTTATCTTGATTTCTCCGAGAATCCCCAAGCCATCAATCCACCTTGGCACTATGTGTACTCGGCAAACAACCAGCCCGACTCGATAGCAGGAATGTTATATCCGGGATATTACCTCCCTGAGAACCGCGCAAAGCGAATTGTACAACTCTTGGAGGGCAAGGATGACTGGGACAAAGAAGCTGTAAGCGAAATGATTTTGGACGTAACCTCCAGCGTCAACCCCGAAATTATCGGAGACCTTATAAAACACATGGAAGTTCGAGAGTTGAATGAAAACCAAGTGATGCTGCTTGATGAGTTGAAGAACTGGAAAGGCGATTACCCTCTCGAATCGATAGCAGGCACCTTTTACCATCGTAGTGAATATTTTGTTTTGAAGAACACCTTTGAAGATGAGCTGGGGCCTGAACAGTTCAAACAATTTTTGTCTACCCACCTATTAAAAAGGCAAATTGCCCCAGGCGCCAGAAGGGATGAGGGTATTTGGTGGGATGACGTGACCACCCCCGACAAAAAAGAGACCCGGTATGATATTGTGTTAAAATCGTTCATGCAGGCTTGGCAGTCGCTGCAAGAAGATTTTGGTGACGACATATCGCAGTGGCAATGGCAAAAGGTACACACCCTTGAGCATGGCCATCCGATTGGGCAAGTAAAGGCGCTCAGAAGTTTCTTTAATGTTGGGCCATTTCCCATTCATGGTAGTCGTGAAGTCATTAACAATCTTGGTTTCCCATATGACAGCACGCTTTATTACAGGGTAAGCTCAGGTCCTTCTACTAGGCGGATCATAGATTTTTCAGATATCGAGAACGGACTGAGCATATTGCCCACGGGGCAATCGGGCAACCCCCTGAGCAAACACTACAGGGATCAGGCTGAAATGTACGTAAACGGCGAGTTCAGAAAGATGATGATGAATGAGGAGGAGATAAAGGAAAAATCTCAGCATTTGCTGATTTTCACTCCTGAAAAGTAGCAGCTTGTATCAAATATTAAATCGAGACATCAAATATCAGAACACCTTGCCACTTTTTAGTATCTTGGAGACATAGCTAATTCTCAAGATTCTAAATGCCGCACCATTCACTATCCTTAATGGGCAGTTTTGCTGCCCCCAAAAAAAAGTTTTTCTTTATTTTAATGTTCACAATCGGATTGTTGAATGCCCAAGAAAAATCTGTTTCGGCCACCTTCGAAAATACTTCCTTAAAAGAGGCCATTCTAGAGTTGGAACGACAATCGGGCAGTTATTTCTATTTTTTGGACGATTGGCTTGCCGATAAGAACGTAACGGCCTCTTTTATTGATGAGCCCTTGTCGTCTGCCCTTGTAAAGATTTTAGACGAAAGTGACCTTAACTTTTACATTGCCGACAAAAAGAATAAGGTGTTTTTATTGAAGAACACGCTCGTTTACGATGAACTGCCCAAAGACTTTTTTGGGAAGGCCCGTGATAGTATTGGGCGTGAACCAACGGCCACACCGATAGGACTGAGGCCACCCCCTGTTTTTTTCAACGATGAAGTTCGGCAGAAAAAGCGCGAACAAGAAGTAATTGCTATTGGCAAGGCAGACAGAACCAGTTCCCAAACAAGCTTTGAACTAAGTGGTAGGGCCATCAATACAGAATCTGGAGAGCCCATACCTGATCTGGCCATCAGGGTCAGGGGAGCAAATCAAGTTACGATTACCGATCAAAATGGCAACTATAGACTTGAATTACCCCCTGGATACCATGTTTTGAGCGCTTCCGCCATGGGAATAGAAGATGCCGAACGCGAAATCATCATTTACAACGACGGCACCCTTGATCTCTATCTTGAGGAAGGGGTCGAACAATTGAAAGAGGTAGTGGTAGAGGCTGATGCGGCAAGTAATGTTGAAGATGCGGTTACAGGAGGCGAAAAGATTGAAAGTGAACAATCAAAGAACATTCCGTTGGTACTTGGCGAGCGCGATATTTTACAAGTTGCCAAGACATTACCGGGAATCTCTTCTGCGGGCGAAGGTGCTTCCGGTATCAATGTGCGTGGTGGAAAAACCGACCAGAACCTCATTTTGCTCGACGATGCTATCATTTACAACCCCACGCATTTTTTCGGCATATTTCAAGCCCTGAACCCCTTTGCCACAGAAGGGGTAAACATCTACAAAGGCAGTGTGCCTATTGAGTTTGGCGGGCGGCTTTCTTCGGTATTCGACATCAGAACAAAAAATGGCAATGTGGAGAAATTTTCAGGAGAGGGCTCCATAGGCCCGGTAACTGGTAATTTGGCACTTGAGATTCCTATTGAAAAAGAGAAATCGTCATTGGTGGTGGGGGCAAGGGGCGCCTATGCCGATTGGATCTTACGTTCCTTGGACGACGAATCCCTTAACAATAGCAACGCCTCGTTCTTTGACGGTATTGTAAAATACCATCATCGGATAGATGAAAACAATGAAATAAAGGCCACAGGGTACTATAGCCGCGACGACTTCAGCATAACCTCAGACTCTCTCTATCATTACAGTAATGGACTCGCCTCTTTTCGATGGGACCACAAATTAAACGACAAAACAAACGGGGCCCTTTTCGTTGGCAATAGTGACTACCGCTTTGGGATTGATTTTGACGGGGAATCAAACACTGATTTCGAACTTGACTATGGCATTAACGAAACACAGTTAAAATATAAGATGAGGAGCCTGCTGAACGACCATCATACCTTGGATTATGGCATTACTTCTAAGTATTATTCGGTTAACCCAGGTAGTAAAGAGCCCAATGGCCCAGAATCAGATGTGCAACAGATTGAAATTGATCGTGAACAGGCCTTTGAAACAGCTGTTTTTATCGGTGATCAATTTAAGGTGTCTGACAAGTTGCTCGTTGATGTGGGGTTACGGTATGCCTTTTTTGCCGCTTTGGGCAGTGGTTCTCAGCGAACTTATAGCGAAGGCCAGCCCAAGAACGAAGCCACGGTTAGAGACACGGTACAATATGGCAGTGGAGAGGTAATTAAAACCTATGGCGGACCAGAGATTCGGGTTTCAGGTCGATATTTTCTAAGACCGGATTTATCGGTAAAGGCAAGTTTTAACAATGCCTATCAGTTTGTGCACACCCTTTCGAACAACACCACGGTATCACCAATCGACACATGGAAGCTCTCTGACCTTAACATACGTCCCCAGACAGGGTACCAAGCCTCTTTGGGTCTTTATAAGAATTTCAATGACAACATGTATGAGCTCAGTTTAGAAGGATATTTTAAACGGATGGATGACGTTCTTGACTTCAAAACAGGCGCAAACTTGTTCTTGAACCGCAATGTCGAGACCGAAATATTACAGGGCGAAGGCAAGGCATACGGGATAGAGTTTTTGCTCAAGAAAAAACGTGGAAAATTCAATGGCTGGCTTGGTTATACCTATTCAAGATCATTCTACAAGTTTGATAGCGACTTTAACGAAGAGCGTATAAACAATGGCGAGTTTTTTCCATCTAATTTTGACAAGCCACACGATGTCAGCCTGATATCGAACTACCGTATAACACGTAGGTATGGCATTTCTATGAACTTTGTGTACCAAACGGGAAGGCCAGTAACATACCCTATCGGCACCTTTCGGTTCAACAATTCTGACTTTGTGTTCTACAGCGACCGCAACAAGTTCAGGATTCCAGATTATTACCGTTTAGATATCGGCGTTAACATCGAGGGCAACCACCGAAAGAACAAATTGGCACATAGCTTTTGGACGATTTCGGTGTACAATGTATTGGGAAGAAACAATCCATATTCGGTGTTCTTTGTGACAGAAGCAGGTGAGGTAAAGGCATTGCAGAGTTCCATTTTCGCCATACCCGTGCCATCGATAACCTACAATTTTAAATTTTAATGAAATACCCAATTCAACATTTACTTTTTTTTAATAAATGCATACAGGAAGGTTGTCTGTTGTAATGGTGGCCTTGCCGTTCCCAAATATTGGATATAATAATGAAAATAAAAACGATCAATATCTTTCTAAACGCCCTTTTGTCCTTTATGGCAATTTCAACTTTTATTTCGTGTGTTAAAGAGCTTGACTTTTCAACCGTCAGAGAAGGCAATGAAAAAGGACTATTGGTGGTTGAAGCTACCCTTACAGACGAATTCAAGCGCCAAAAGGTATATTTGAGCCGTTCTGATATTAGGCTCGATTTAGAGACCGATACCATTTACAACCCCTTTATTCCTTTGGGTATTGGCCCAAGGGATTCGGTCAATGTCGAACAAAACGCTTCCATAAGGGTAATCGGATCAGACGGCAGTGATTTTGGCTTTTCTGAAGCCGAATCGGGCACCTATTTATCTGAACAACCGTTTGCCCTGCAGAACGACCTAGTATACCGTATGGAAATTAC
>CEVF01015464.1_pt1 | contig 27051 bp, 9 predicted proteins | sample 356441 | NCBI WGS metagenome assembly CEVF01 (sample SAMEA2622765, study PRJEB7988) | marine metagenome | biome: marine biome (ENVO:00000447); feature: surface water layer (ENVO:00002042); material: "saline water (ENVO:00002010), including plankton (ENVO:xxxxxxxx)" | depth 5 m | reverse complement strand
GTACATACCGAAATTATTTTATTTTCAGCCGATATTTGTCAAGTAATTATGAAATTAATTCCTTTTTAGCCGGTAAAATTGAGAGTCATTTTGTGGATTAATCCAATAAGTATTTATGTTATCTTCAAATTGAATATCCTCCATCGGTATGGAAATCCAGTCATTGTCTAAACTTGAGGAGCTTTGCAAATTAAATTCCTCAAAATGGTTCCACATAACATAGATAAAATTTATGAATTCTAATTCCATACTGTCATCTCCCTTTGAAAATAAATCTTTATATCTACCAACTGTAAAATCTAGATCAATATCATCAATCGTATCGTCCTTAATAGATATGAAATTAGAAATAAACAACTGATTAGGATTGTTTATTATATCATCCGGAATTTTGATGTCTGGAATTGTTACATTGAAATCCAAATAATCGCTGATATTACCAAAATAGTCGGTGATCTGAATATCTAGAATGTAATTACCTGGCAACGCTAAGTTATATTGCAAGTTTATTCCAGAAACTCCTTTTGAAGAAATGTTTATGAATTGATCTTCGTAAAAGAACTCATTATTCTCCCATTCTTGCTCATCCTCATTCCAAACTTCAGAATAATAAACAGGCCAAAGTTTTCCACCTTCCTCGAGTTGGATGGATGATGATGCAGGTGTAGACGCTATAAGGTTCTGATCTGGTAAATCGCCTCCAAAATCTTCTAAAATTGTATGGATTTTACCAATTCCTTTATTATCAAATTGTGAAAATAGAAATAAAGGTATTTTTTTATCAGTATTTGGTGGTTGATAATCAGCGAAACTTAACATTTGTTTACTTTCACTGTTTAAATACCATGCACCAAGATCAAACCATTCAATTCCATTATCGTCAGAAATCATTGGATTAGTGCCAGGCCAAGAAAATTCATATTGCCCAGTTTGATCAATTTTAAATAATCCTACTTCACCTATATAGTCATACATCTTACCATCGTCACTTGGGAGTATTAAACTTGCACTTAATCTGAATGCATCACTTGATTTTATATCAATATTGATAAACGCAAGTTTTTCTAATGAAACTAATAATGTATTTTTGTTGTCTTGAATCAAACTTCTACCTATATTAGCAGATTCTAAACTTTCACCAAACACAAGAAATTCAGGTCCAATTACATCATCATTAGCTAAGCTGTTGTATTGCTGTAAAAAATCTTTCCATTTAATATCTGAATCATTATTAAAGTTTAGCGCTTCATATTTTTCTTGGTATTTAGTTAGCCAATGTTTGTTTTTATTCGGGAATGCAATAGATATCCCAGAAGCGTCAATCTTCTCGGTTCCTAATGATTTTGAAATCACTAAATTATTAATACTTTCAACTAAATTTTGGGATGTAATTTTAAGATTCCCGGGAATCATATCTTCCTGTAAAAATTTATTAGCGAAATATCCCAGATCAATAAAATATGTCTGTGATTTTGCATTTGATCTACTCACAATTGAATAGTGAATGGACTCAGCTCTTAATTTTGGTGTAATCCCCTCTTCTAATTTTGAGTAATTCATCAATTCCTTAGAAAAATTTCCAAATACATTTATGAATTCTTCAAATTTATCCATATTGTACGCAGCATGAACTTTGTGCGTTTTATCCATAGATAAATTGCTATGGTGTTTACTCCAAATCTCAACTTCTTTTTGAGCAAATTCTAAAATATTAATATTAGGGTTTGACCTTAATAAATTAAATGCACTATCGTAATCCCAACCATCACCATAGTCCAATTCCGGACATGCAAAAAATACATCACATAAATCATGGAAATCATATATGACTTCTATGCCTCCCATTAAACAAGTATCAAAAGAAATGAAATCGAATTTATTTTCATTTTTTGTAAATTCTGTATTCAAAATGGCATTTCTTATTTGTTTTGTATTCAGACCATCATAGTTCTTTAGTGTTCCATTATTTGAGTCGCCACCATAACCTGCAAATTGTGCTCCATGATTCCATAAAATTAAACCATAATTATCGGCAGGGTAATCTGTAACACACCAGTTTATAAAGTCCTCTAATTGTTTTGGATCATCCATGCCCAAACTTTCAGGAAATCTTTGCAATATCTTAGAGTTAAAACTCAGAGGATTATTGTCAATGTCATCACCAATTCGAAATCTAGTCACTCCATCAAAGTATTCTGGCCCAACCCCATGTTTAAGTTCCCATAATTTCGTGGCTCTGTTATTCGTGTCTATATCTACTTGTGCTAATATATTTAAATTGGCATCACTACCCGATTGTTCCATTTCTAATAGGTCCTCAATCATGGCAGGAGTTAAATTATGATCCGCATGCCCGTAGATCATAATGGTCCAATTTTCAGCACTCTGTTTTTTTATCTTAAAATTGATTTTTGCCAATACAGAATAATTACCTTCTTCCCGCATTACAGCATTATAATCACCCGGCTTTAATGAATTAAATGTCACAACACCCTCATTGAGATTTTTTTTATTAATTTTCGAATTATTAAGATATTTCCAGTCAACAGAATTCTCTTCAGACAATTCAGATACAGAAATGTCAAAAATTTCAATTATCCCATTTTCGATTTTTTTCGCATTAATGAAATTGATTTGAACTTCGTCTTCAAAACTATATTCATCCTTAACGGTTGTTAATATAACGTTATTAATTGGGGTTGTATCAATTGTACGTTTTATAATTGTTATCTCTTTTCTGGCTAACTCATCAAAAGAGTCATTTTTAAAATAAATAACATTATAACTTTTAGGAAGAAATTTCTGCGTAAATGATATACGTCCATCGGAAAATTTACTTTCTTCTTCGAGATTGTTCGTTAAATCACTTACATATTTCCATGCTAAAGGAGCTTCTGACTCGGGAAACGCATTTTTATTATATATTCCGATCCAATCTAAGGTATTCCCAGGGCCATTGCGGAAATCAATAATTATTGGATCATTTTCGATTATCAACTTATCATATATAGATAATTCTGGTATATTGTCTGTCGCAGTCAAAATTGAGACAAATTCAAAAGTTTCCAGTTTATCATCCAATCTTTGCCAAGACGAATAATTAGTATAATTAACTTTCTCCCAACTTCTATTAGTATTAACAGACTGTTTACTACTAACACCTAGTAAACCAAATTTTTCAATATTGTCCAAGCCATCGTATTCAACTGTCCATAATACAGATTCCTCGCTGGCAGATATATCAACAGGAAGATCTGATATTGTCACTGCAACATAACCATCTTGTAATTCAAACGATGAACTTTCAAATAATAACTGACCTGGATACGTTTTATATAATTTATTGGAAAGGTCATTTGAAACTTCATATATTCGAAAAGTAGCAGTTTGGTTCTTATTAAAGGGGTTTAATGCTGAAAAATAAACAAATTTAACTTGATTTAAATCTCTGGATTTGCCAGTTTCATTTTTAATGTTTATTTGACTTCCAGTTTCATTATCAATGAAAAACACTTTTTTTAAATTATCTGAAAAAGTTTGGTATAAGACCTTTTCCTTTGATATGTCCTCCCTTAAATATAATGCAATATCATCCTCGATACTTATTTTTTCTTGCAAAATAATTGCCCCATCAATTAATGATTGACAAAACACATTTAAGTTAAATAGTAAAATATTTATAAATAGATATTTTTTCAGTATATTAAACATTGTTATTGTAGAATTATTTGAGATTTTTAACCCGATAAAACTTCATTACGTTGTTTCCAATTTCTTCAGAATCTTGATAACTATAATTACCGTCACCCCCACTTAATTTTTGAACGTTGATCCAATTTTTAAGATCTATTGAACTTTGAATAACGTAGGAATTCCCATCATAAGTTTGAAAATTAAAATCAAAGTAATTTTTATCTATATTATAATTTATAGTTGATTGCTCGTTAGAAATAATACTTTCTTTAAGCATTGGTTTGATAAGTAAATTTGTTAATTCTGTTTTATTAAAAGCAAGATCATATACTGTAATATTTTCTATTACTATGTTTTTTATGTTATCTAAGCTTTCAGTATATATTGGTAATGCTATATTGTATAGATTTTTTTCATTCTTATTAAGATTCTCAAGTAGAATGGAGTCAGATTTCAAATAAGCTATTTTAATTAACTCATCTCCTTCTGTGTATGAAATCACAGCATCCCCAACACCAGAATTATCGTCTACTACGTTCAAATAGAGAACGAGATTTCCCATCATCATATTAACATCAGAACTCTCTTCTAATTGTAATTTAATATTATCAGAACTAATCTCCGGCGATCTAATATCTGGATTAGAATTAGTAATATTGAATTTTAAACGTTCCAGATCTAAAGATGAATTAACCCCATAGAAAGCTGTAGTATTATTATTTGCATCATACACTTCTATACCATTGACATAATAATCACCTGATGGATAGTACCTAGGTATAATAGATTTTAGTGATATCTCACCTGTAGAAGAATCATAACCAGTATCACCTGTATCAATTCCATATCCAAAAACTTCTTTATATATGGATTTTTCACCATCATATAATATTTGCAGATATGAGTTCATTTCAGGATTTATTGAATTACTTTCAAATACTTTGAATTTAAATGTAATTTCATTGTCAAAATTCGCTAGTTTTTCTATGTTGATATTGAATGAATTAAAATCTATTTCAGGAGGTGTTGCGTCCTGAAAACTGTTAATAATTGAAAAAGCGAACGGTTTATTAAAACTCCTTATCTCTCCAATAGAACCGTCGGAATAAAAAGCCCTATACGTGCTAATGTGAAAAATTGAATTTATTTTATCTCGCTTAATATTAAATTTATTTTTTATCTCGATTGTGCCGTCACTAATATATTTAAGGGTGTTTCCGTCGTCAGAAGAATATAAGATTAAATTTTCATTTAGGTTATTTTTTAATCCTAACTCTAAATCAATTATCTTTTTTCCATCAATAACAGTATTCAATAATTCTAGGTTTACAGATATTGATTTGTTTTGATGATCCTCGCCAGAAATATTTACATTAATATTATTAATTTTTTTATCCAATGGTAAATCTGATGTTATATTTAAATATTTAAGTAAATAATTTTTATGTTCGATATATAGTGGCGGAAATGTATTATTTTTAAGATAATAAGACATCAATAGGTAATATTCTGACTCTGGATTAGAATTGTCAAAACCAGCTATGTTTAAAGTGCTTTTGTTATTACTCCAGTCTCCATTGGCGTTAATGCCCCACTTTAGTAAGTTTAAATATTCTTGAAAATAACCAAAATCCTTGAAATCCCTATAACTTGCTTGTAAAATCATATTAATATATTTTTTTATATATATGCTGTTAAGTTCTTTAACATTCATGCCTGTTGAAGGTAATAGTAATAATGATTTCGGAATAGTAGATATTATATTATTATAATCATAAGTTGTTCCTTTAAATTTTGCGATAAACTTAACGTCCTTGAGAATTTTAGATTTCTTATTAATAATACTTACTGCAGCATTTATATTTTCTAGTTCGTTTTCTTCATAATAGTCAATGTTAATGTTTGGATTTATATTTGATATATTATTCAGTGTTTTAAATTCGTTATCGGAATTTAGGCTATAGAACAAAATACCACTCTTCATATTTTGGTATTTATTCTGTTTTGTATTTTCTATAATATATTCCCTAACTACATTCTCAAGCATAATATGGTAACCCGTGTCGAAATTATTTAATTCTTCATATGTATTGTTAAATAGTTTATTTTTTAACTGTACTATTAAATTATCATTTTCATATGAAATCTCATTTTCCATTGTATCATCCACTAATTTCCAAATTGAAATAGGAGAATTGAAATTAGACAGTAGTCTATTATGTTCGTTTAAAATTTTTATAAGTCTTATTTGATATATTTCATTAAATTGTAATTTATTATTATCTAACAAAATTTTATATTTTGAATAGAGATATTTTTCATAGATATTTTTTAATGTATATTTTTCATTGGCCACATTAATAACATAATTGTATTTTGATGATACATTAAAAGAAGCGATTTCTGAATTATTGCTATAATTTACTTGTGCATAAAAAACATTATTATCTTTTTCCTCCTGTATTATATTTATAGAAATATTTTTACTAATCCCAATATTTTCAGGCAGTTTATCCAAGACATTGATTTTAATATTTTCATTTTTATGGTTACCACTTTTAATGGATAATGTATACCTACCAGAAGTTAGATTTATCTCAATTGAATTGCCACTATAAAGATCTATCTCATTAAAATAGTTATTATTATAAATATACAATATAAACTTCTTTTCAAGATCGCTATTTAATTGGATTGTAAAAGGTACCCCATCTAAAAAATTAAAAACCTTACCTTTTAGGGAAAACGGTAAAGTTAATAGGAAGATTAAAATTATTACTTTGAAATTACTGATTTGCATCAAATAGTATTTAATTTCATTATCTTCATTAACAATTAGTCAATTGATTTAATTCTTACAAATTCTTTTTTCTTCTTTTTAATATTATCAATCATGAATTCTCCAATTCTATACTTTCCAACTAGGTTATCCATCTCACGTGTGTTTAAGATTCCAATAGTATTCCAAGAATCTAAATTACTGGAAGTTTCGATATTCCAATTAAAAGAATCTTCTTTTGTAATAATAAAAAGATTTAATTGATTTACTGTCGAAAAATTTTCCCTTTTAAGGTATATTTTAGTCTTATCTGTAACTTGAAATCGATTATTTTCTGTTTTAAATTCTTCTATACTCATCAACCCAAGAAAATTAATCTGACTTGAATTTAAAGCATAATCATAATAAACAACTCTTCTGAGTTCAAAATTTTTATCTTTAACAAAATCATCTAGTCCTATACTAAAACTTTTTCTTAATGAAAATTCTCCATCTATCATATCATCTATTTTATTTGATAGTAATAATTTTTCATTTAAATAATATTTTACCGTAGAGTCTTTGCCATTAACGACTAATGAAAGTCTATATAAAGTATCTGGCATTACCGATGCAGCTTCCGAAGCAATGCCTTGCCCCCCTACTGAGCCGAATGAATACAGCCACGAATCTGCTTTTAGATTGGGATACTGAGTGTTGAAAAGTGGATTATCTAATCCATATTTCATTCTTAAATCAAATATTACCGTATAATAATTATTTCTCTTTTCCCAATCTGCACCCTTTTTATCGTCATTTTCTTTGTTTGTTGGAACGATCAAATCCAAAGTAGTATCCTCCTGTATACGAATCGACTGACCGCTTTTAAAATAAATATTATCAAATATATTGTTATTGATCGAGATTAATGGATCTTCAGATGTATTTGCCCCATTTTCTGAGTTTTCAAAAACCCAATTTCCAGAAATACTTTTAGCTATATTTTCTTTGGATTGGAACGACCAAACTCTTTTTGGCTCATTCCCGGGTTTACCTAAATTTACTTCAACTTGCACACCATTATACAATCCTCTCCAATAGTCATTTACTACAAATGGATTAGAATCATCTACAGAATTGACTGTAATTAAAAAGCTATCGTAAATTAAATCACCGTCAGATTCACCGCCAATTTCCATTTCTGATATTCCAGTTATTCCATCTCTTAAGTTGATGTTTAATATTTTATTATCCAAAATCTCTGGTGCCATTAATGACTCATTGCTATTATTTCTGATAAAATAGTCTATCTCAGTCCCGTCTGGATCATAAAAAACATCCGATATATCAAGTTGGACTTCTTCATTTTCCGATATATTAATATCCTCTATTGGATTTTGAATAATTGGAAGATCTTTAACTGGATTAACAGTTGTGTTAATCCACAAAGGATCAGACTTTAAATTATCGTCGCTAACTTGTATTTTAAATATATTGATTTCACCAAATCTATTTGCATTAGGTCTGAACAGTAATTCTGTCGAATCCTCGATAATATAATCGTTACTTATTTTTTTTCCGCCGACGAAAATCTCACCTTCACCAATTTCAATTATTTTTATTTTGAATTTGTCATTATCAGGATCAGTTATACTTATTGCTTTTTTTATTTCTTTTAGTGTAATTAAAGAGTCTATATCCTCTGTCAAATCTTTGAATTTATTTGTTAAATTTACAGTTGGTTTATCGTTTACATTTTCAATATATAATCTAATAATGCCGGACTTTGTTTCTTCACCTTTGTAAAATCCATTGAATGTAAAAAAATCTTCACCATAGAAATCACTATCAGGTTCGTATACTAAATTAGGTGGAGTTCCAGTCAATCTGCCATGGCTTGGCCTTACGATTATTTCAAAATCTGTCACCCCTTCTATACCAGACAATATTATTTGAGCTGAGTTATCTTCAAGACCAAATATTGATTGATCAAATATGATACGGTTGTTTTTAAAACTAGAATTATCAAGTGTATTTATTAATCCACTTGACAAGCTGAATTTGTTGGATTTTTTTATTTTGTACGAAAATGAATCGCCAAACGAAAAATGATTCTTATAACTAGTATTTTTGTTATATCCTCCACCTAAATTAAAGCCCCCGACTTTAATTAAATCATCATCAGCATAAACACCGAATGCAAAAAATATTTTTACGATACTAACAATTAAAAATGAACTTTTATATCTCATATAGTTCATTTAATTTATTTATTTCACTTTTAATTTGAAGAATTTATAAGAGTTATTCAGATTACTATCCATTGGTATTTCAATGTTTAATGTATCAAATTTTTTAGCAATGAAATACTCACTTAGTTCATCAGACTCATTTTCAATGACTTTAAATTTTACTGAATTCCACAATTTAAAATTATTAGAGGCCTCTAGAAAATATGTTCTGCCAGAAATAACGTTGAAGCTAAACATTGCTCTTTTAGAATTCACATTTTTTATATTTAGCACCACTCCATCATTCTTATCGAACGCGTAGCTTCCACTCTTAAACTCATCCAAATTACTCATCCCGTCACCATCTGAGTCATCGTTTGGATTTACATCATTAATATTACTCGAGAGGGTTCTTTCCCATGCATCTGGTAAGCCATCTCCATCAACATCCTCACCAATTGTTAAGTCCAAAAATGTTGTCTCTCCGGGCAACCCGATCTTTGAGAATTTCCCTATAATTTCAATAGGTATATATACTTTACCATTAACTATTACGTTTAACTGATACGGCATTTCTTGGGAAAACGCACCTGTTTTAAAATAATTAATACCATTCTTGGATTCCATCGGTATTTTTAGACTATAATTAACCCCTGGACGATAGACATGATTCACCTCTGAAATTTCAAGTCCACCCTCACTAGATAATACTGCAACTTTAATATTATCGCCTATCAAAGGTCTACCTTGCTCATTCCTTACAACCCCCTCAATCATATGATGAGGTGCAGGTGGATATGCTTTAGCAGCACCCATTGTAGTTATTAACAATATTATAGATGTAATTTTTTTCATTTTAATTTCCTGAGAAAGAATAAGTTTCAAAATGAATTTTAATGTCCTTAAGTGTTCTGATTAAAATATCAAGGCCTTCATTAGCGTCATACAGCAATGCCTTACCTGGAATTACTAATTTCCAACTACTATTCCATACTGATCGACCAATGAGTCTGTTGTTAATTATATTTGACGGCGGCAATATAGGGCCTTCGGCAAAAATGCTTGCATCGCTAACGGGCCTAAAAGCCTGATGCTTTCTCACATTAAACATTAACTCCGTAAGAGAATCAGAACTCTGAAATAGCATTTTACTATCAAAATCAGACCCCCCTATGTTAAACGGTGTTGGTATAGTAGCATCCTGTATTTTCCATGTTCTAATTCCGGACTGGTCTCCTAATGGTGGACTTCGCATTGAATCAAGCCCTACTGGTATTAGGTAAATATGTGGAGTAGCTGACAAACCATTTGGATTAATGGATGGGTTCGGTGTCACGACTTCCCCATCACCATCGTAATAATCTATTCCCTCATAACCTTCTAAAGCTACGCCTACCCCAAGAATCTTTGTCGCGAATGAAGTAGGACTAAATGTATGATCCCCGGCTGCAAGTTTCTTGCCAAAGAAATTATAGCCATCTTGTATAGTTGTACTAAAATTTAAAATGATACCTGGCACAGGTAATCCATCTCCATTATCCAGTTGCATACAAAGCCTTCTAACGTCAGCGTCAAGTAATAGATCCTCTGTTTTTCCAGTTTGAAGAACCTGCGTCCACTCAATATCCCCTATTTCATTTGGCAAAAGTCTATAATTTTCCGTTCTTAATGATAAAGTGGTGCCGTACATATCAGGATTATTAAACCCTAATCTACCCCTTAGGACTTCCCAATCATCCTTCATTTCGGCTAATACACTTGATAAACCGGGATCGCCGGAATCACTCCCAGCAAAAAGTGGAGCACCATCGTCATCCACAACACCTAATGCTCTTGATGATACAATTCGACTTATAAATCGTTTCCCCTGAGTTGTATCTAAAAGTCCAGTCTCATAATCAAATGCCTTTGCCGCCAAATATGTATAACGAGATGTTAAGTCCATCATGGACTTATATCTTTCTAATTTTTCATTTCTGAATATTCTAAAGGCTGCATCTCTAACTCTATACCCTTGGACAATTGCAGCGCTCCTTTTTCGAAAATTCTCACGTTCTCTAAGTAGCCTATCACCAGATGCAACAATTGCTGTATATACACGCTTTGCTTCATCGTGATCCGCTATTAAAGCATCAATCTCGTCTATTTTTGATCTCATTGAAGTCAGCGAGTCCTCTAATTCAACAAGTGCTATCTCCAATTCAATCATACCTTCCTCCTTGAAAATCTGCAGAGCAACATCCATCGCATTTATTGATGCATCCCTTTCATTTACTCCTGCACCAATATTAATACCTGCTTTCACAGCCTCCATAATTGTTACACCTATGAGTGCAGGTGATGCTACCAACGCTTTTAATGGAGCAAGGAAATCGCCACCGTTACTAAAACCGAAAATCATTTTACTTGGCGTAGATTCTCCCATGATTGCGAGCAATCTATCGAATTGACCAATTATCGGATCGATAACGGCAGCGGCTGTATCTGCAGCGAATCTAACTCTTAAAGCTTCCTTTGTTTTCTCATCTGCCTGTGTCTGAAGTGTCACAACACTTGCCTTAGTACTAACGAGACTGTTAAATACTGACACTTGCATATCGAATTTTCTTTTCATATCAGACATTTCTCTTATCGAATTCTGTATATTACAATGTGCAATAACTACTGCATGTGCGGCAGATTGTATTTCACCTGGACTACTTCTCTTTCCTACATAATGTGATGGCTTTTCAAGAAGTCCGTGGTCATTCAATTCATAATCAATATAATGCGTTCCCTCAGATAGCCCAGAGGAACCTTCACTTTTAATTACTGAAAATTTATAAGTAAATGCATCACTTAGATTTGCATTTCTTACCTTTGCAATCTCACTGGATATTAAGCCATCTTGTAATTCATTATTTGTAGTACTAACATCAAATATTTTTTCAATATATACCCTTAGTGTTAACGGATCCGTTACTGAATCATTAGCTTGTGCCGTAGATCTTGGAAGAGATGGATAATCTATATATGAGAAGTTTAACAGATCTGGCCCATCATACCCTTGCGAGTATATTTTACCGGGCCCAACATCCTCAGGATAAGGCGTTCCATACAATTCAATTAATTCATATTTATAGGCTAATTCCTGCTCTTCAACTGCGGTGGCTAATTCTGCTGCAGAGTCCTCCTGAATTCTCATTAATTGAGTTACATCTTTGGATGAGTCAAAAGCTGCAACCGCATTGTCTAATGAAAAAACAGCTCTTTTATATACCTGATCAAAATGAGTTTCACCTTGAATACCTGAGCCCACTTCCATAAAGGCTGGATCAATGTCAAAAGATACAGAATTTTCGGGAAGCCCTAATGGGTTTAGCGCAGCAGCAGCATTATCCAGTGTTATTTGTACCTGCTTGCCAATAGCGGGCAATTCTGAAAGTTCTACAACTGTAGTCCTATCAACTTTTTGTATTCCCTCATGAGAAGGATCGTCATCTACTGATGGGATGATTGCGTTCGCAACCATCCAATTTAAATAGGTTCCTTGACCGACTCGACTTGCCCAGTGGTCCAGAGACCAACTTCTAATCGTGTTAACCTCATCAATTTCATTACCATCATCATCGGTAACAACATTTATTGGCTTGTAGGTTCTTCTATCGTTTTCTCTAAGTTCTCCCCAGTGTTCCCATCCATTGTCTGTTCCAGGTTTATAATCTTTACGCCATGTTAAATCGATAACTTGATTACCAGTCCTTGCTATCGCCGCAGCTGCTGCCGCAAATTTTCTTTCATCCATATAGTCCACAGCAACTTCTTGTCCCAATATTAGTACTGATTCTGATTGGGGAACCCATGTGAAATCGGTATCTGCTAATAATTTATAATAGCCCTTTATTGCAGTCATGTAATGGCCGAATGCATCTCCATGGCCCATCGGATACATATGAGCTGCATCGGCTGCGTCTACATTACCATCTAGATTTTCGCCCTCTCTTTCCTGAATATTATAATTTAACGCATATATAACTTCTCCAGAATCTATTCCACGTGTATAATTCCAGAATAATCTATTATAAACAGGATTAGCCTCAACACCTGGCGCCATGAAATCATCTCTGCCTCTTAGCAATGCTAGCTCCTCATCAAGCAGGGTAGATAATTGCCCTTTAAAAGAGAAAAGCGCAGTTGAGAAATCTCCATACTCTCCACCGTCACTCGTTGAAAATCCTATAGTTGGATTATAGGCATCGGCATATGCATCATTACCAACCATCATATATAGATCATTGAGATAGCCCGCTGCTAATAAAAGCGCTTGGTTTGCTCCATTGTGATTAATCCCTGCATTGATGCTAATATTTTTTGCCTTGTTTAAGACTGTTTCATAAATTTCAATTAAACCAAAATCATTTATTGAAGAAAGACTTAGTGCAACATCTCCTTCCCAACGTTTTCCCGCCTGGGTTAACATGCTGTAATCTAGATTCGCCTGATTATTAAACAAATCTTTAGATCTTTGGTTGAAGGGATTTATACCTGCTAGCACTCTTTTTATCCAACCCTCTGCCAACTGTGGCTTGCTCCAGTCCGACCACACCTCTTGCTCTCCTTTCTTTCTATATCGCATAGAGAGATAAAGATCCATCAATGTATCAATTCCAGGTTTCTCGCCTAGGGTAAATATATTCTTTCCATATCCATCAGAGTTTGCCTCTGCAATTAACCATTGATCTCCGGGGGTACTTATCGGCGTTGTCCCTGTATCGGATTCATAGACAATTGTCGAACCATCAGCAGCTATATATCTTTGTTTTTCAGACCAATCTGGATAACTACCGTCAACCGGATAGGCTTTTCTCCATTGGTACTCATATTCGTCAGTTTTTGCTGCAAGATCAGGTGAGTGAAAAAATGTAGTTCTTTCGTCAAGCGGATTTTCTGCCGTTACAACCTTGATACTACCTGGGTGTAATTTATCGCTGACCCTTATTATGTGTATTGTAACAGGCTCACCAATTGGCTGTACATTTTCATTGAGGCCGTTTCCTACAACAATAGATACATAACCTGAACCCGGCCCGGTAGCTGATAGAGCATATGAATCAACTGCTGTATCAGAACTGTACACTTCGGCAACTTCACTAATATTACGATCGTATGAGTTAGAAGGATCAACTTCATATACGCCTTTTATTGGTGTATTTCCATCAGGCCCAACCTTAACGACATAGTTTTCCATCCGAGTCTTGAGCCCCTTCACCAAAGTTTTCCATGATGTAAATCCGGGATCTCCTGAATTACACAGTTCAATTAATTTTTTGTAATCACTTTCTGATAAAACATTTAACTGAAGGTACTTCTCACCAACTAATTCATCCATGAATTTACCTACCAAAACCAGAGCCCCATCCGAACCTCGATTCATATCTACATAAACTCTTTTCGCTAAATGAGGCGGTAAACTTGGAAAATATATTTTACCTTGATAGTAAGATGTATTAACTGATGAAGGAGGAAAACTCTCACCTTCTATTTTAACATAGTAAGATACTTTTTCCCTTGTCGGATCAATAAGTTTAACACTTTCAGTTTTTTTAATGAATTCCGTTCCGTATAGTCCAACTACATCTTTTGGTAATTGATTACCCCTAATCGTTAAATGCCCGTTAATTTGAGTCACTACCCCATCTACATCATCTGAAAGTACAAACACACCATTTGGGAAATAAAATGCTTCCCCAGCTGACGCTTTTAACTCAACAGAATTAACACTTAGTGTAGTTTGAATTCTGCTTTCCGAGCCATTTGGCAAATCCCCTGACAATGTACCGCTAAGTGAAATCTCCCCATTTTTTGGCAGTTTGTTTATCGTAAAAGTCGAGTCATTTGGAAAATTAAAAACCTGACCAATTGTTAAATTAAGATCATTATAAGATACAGAACTAACGACACCCCTAAAACCAGCTTTAAAACAAACATAGTGTGGAGAATGAATTGTATAAGATCCTCTAATAATATCAATGGGGCTAGCGCTACTATTCACATTTGTATGTAGTACTATTTTACTCCCATTAGAAAATACTATTACATCTCCAGCTTCTAAATCAGTGGGTATGGACTTGAATCGAATCTTACCAACACTATCGTTATTAAAATACCAGCTACCGGTTATAGCTGACACTTCTAACACCGCTTTAGTTTTAAGGTTAAAAGAGTCAAGTGTAGATGACGCAAATGTTAGCCCCCCAGCAGTTCCAACCTCATTGTCATTTAAATTTCCTCGACCAACTAACTTACCATAGATTTTTGTAGCTGAAACGGAATGATCTTGACTCGTAACAAAAACCGAACCACCTCTAAAATGAAATCTGGTTCCGCTTGATATAGCTGAAGTAGTAGCATCGACATTAATACCTAACTCGAGATAATCGTCGCCTATATATTCGCCCGTAATTTGATTGTAAGCCTGATACCCATTCAAATTATCAATTGTAAATGAAACTGTGTTAAGATCTCCTGCAGAATATCCTTCACCATCAGGATTTAGTACTTTTATCCAGTTCCCGTCAACATTTTGTGTTACTGTTATATTTGTCACTCCATCCGCATCTTGAGGAAGTTCACCTTTGGCAATTGATTGTTGATAAATTACTTCGGCTGTACCTTGGCCTCTAATTGCGGGTAAGCCATATTTAGCAGAGGTAAGCGTATCACCACGGTCTAATACTGGAGTTGTCTTGGGCCAAACTGGTCGATACACAATGCGTTTTGGTTTAATACCTAAATATATACTGTCATTACCACCCATATATTCTCCTAATTCAATATTGTCTTGAATGTCTGTTTCTGTATATGCAGCTTTTTCAACAAGGTACGGAAGGAAAACTTTTTGATCTACGTCATCTTGATCATATATTTTAACTTGAGGATAATCCCCATCTAGCAAATCTTTTGGATATGCAAATCCTCTCTTCACAAAATAGAAAAATTCACTTTGAAATGAATTATCTTGAGTTGGAACTGTTGATAAATATGGCGGTCTTCCCCTCGGTATAACCGTTTCTTCCCCTTTTACATAACTTACATAATGCGGCTTATGTTCTACAAATATATCTTCTGCCTCTTCATTTTTCGCTCGTACTCTTAAAAACAGATCTGTGTTGGCGGTTAAGCCTTCTCTAGACTCAGTACCCTTAATACTCATAGCTAGCACCTGAAAGACTTTCACTTGCACGACATTGTTATTATGCATTGTCGCCGCATCCTTAATTCTAAGTTGCTGATCTCCAGCCTCATTAATAAATGAACTTATTATCTCGGTATTAAGATTCCCATTGCCGTCTCCATTCCCCACTCCCGTAACAATTATTGACTGCCCGACTGCAAATTTTTCATTTTCCTCATTTAAAGTTATTAGTGTTGCACTATTTGCAGAAGGATTATCGCCATCCATTACGAAAGTAATGCTACCGCCACCACTAGCAGTTGTATCGTCTGCAGTTGGTGTACCTAAAAGCGTCAAACCCTCTATTTCCATCCATGCTGGCATATCCCCATCAACAGAAAGCTGCACTTCAGATTCGAGCCTTGATGAATGAACACTTAAAGAAAATTCCACTTCTGAGACTGCTTCAGTTGGTAATATATTGGTCCATTTAGTATGTGAATCAGAATTATAATTGCCGATATTAAAATCCGACGGAGGATTATGTATTCCGCGATAGACCCAAAAGTTATTCTTTCTATCTTGAAAGAGAAATTTCTGATAACTATGACCAACACCCGTTGTAGGATCAACGTTGTGAAAATGATTTACTGGGTCTGATGCAGCGGCAGCGACTTCAGGTTTTATGTCATCATCAATCAAACCAGTTGTGTTTTTATATGTAGCTCCCAGTGAGAAATAACTAAGATTCTTTACGACATCCCATCCCGGGGGATTATTAAAGAATCCCTCGACTTGTCCTCCGTGCACAACCTCTTTGCCTTGCTTGAAGTAGGTTGGCTTAGGCATGAGCGCTAGCGGCATAGGGGCCTGCAACAATGAACCAGCCTCCACAACATAGTCAAATGCAAGCCCCTCTTCACCAATCTCACTGCGAACTTCAAATGTACTTATGGAAAGTTTACCATCAGAGTCTATGTACTCTAATAAAACAAAAGGTGCAGAAGAGTAAAATTTGGAATTATCATTTAATGAAGCGTCGCCTATATTTTTCTCATCCTGTAATTCTGACCTGATTTCACCATTTATGTCATATATATTAAGATCATTCCGCAATGCATAAGCTTGTCCACCCAGCATAAGCGCATGTTCTTCATTAGGATTATAACCAACTTGATCAGGATAATTCTGGTAGTATATATCTCCTTTTGCTTCGAGGCTACTCAAAGGCCCTGATCCGTCATTACTTGCAAGGATTATTTTTCTTGCATTTGCTGGATATTCAATAGTATATTTTACATAAACGGATGGCCAATAATTCACTCCGAAACCGGATGCAGGATCAGAGTCTAGTGCTGATCTTCTGAACCAAATTACATTTATTATGTTGTTAACAGGAGATGCATTTACAGGTATTATTGACCCGGCATTAGCAGCGGTGAAGTCTTCCACCATTGGGTTGATATAAGCAGTAGGATGATATGGGAATAAATCGCCTTCCCTGGAGTCGATATAACCAGCCCAATAATTGCCATCACCGCTTCCATATTCTCCTTCCGGAACCTCCAATCTTTGACCGACTAATGCAGTAGTTTCTATGTATTTAGGGGCGTCTTGTTCAACTCTTGTATTAAAATTCGCAACAATAGAATCTCTGAACGTCGCTCCAGTTAAACCATTTATCTCACCATTATTTTCGTCAAGCCCATTTAAAATTCCATTAATAATTATATCTCCTGTCTGCGCAGGTGATGTAAAAGTAAATGTTAGGGGTGATGCCCCATTAATAGAATCTGTGAAATAAACAGTGTCTCCAGTATAAAACTCTTGATCTAAAGGTTTAACTCTTAAACCTGAAGCTATAAGTCCAGAACTAACAGAGGTAAAACCGTCATCGCCTCGCATCTGATATTTGATGACAAGTCTTTCATCGTTAGTCGACTTTCTAAGAAAAGCCTTTATTAAATATGGTTGCCCAATATTTAGAGGAAGAAAGTTAGTTGCGACATCTACTGTTTCATCTTTATTTCTTTTAATACTAACAAATGCCGAAAGAGAGTTATTTCCAAAATAAACATTTAATTGGCTTTCAGTCATTGATTCAATTTTGAATTTATACTCTCCGCTAACTGGAGGTATGAAATAACCCTCAATCGCAGCACCATAATCATCAAAATTTTCCGGAGACGTGATTACTGAATTTATAGTTTCAACCAACTTTGAATTCTCGCCACTCTCCCTCCCCCAAATATCCTTTGCAGCGGTTATCACTGTTCCAATTCCAGGATCCTCTAAACTTGTAAAAAAGTGCTGTCTTACCTTACCTTTTGAACCTTCAAATGTGTTATCATCTGTTTTATGCAGAATTTGACTATTAAGATTTCCGTCAATTGTAATTTTTGGCCATATTGAAAAATGCCTGACCTGTGTAGTATTAATAATTTTATCTACAGCACTAAATGAAAGATTGCTTTTATTGATGGATTCGTCCAGCCACGAAAATACCCTTTCATATCTGATACCAGAAGAGCTTGAATTATATCTGATGAGTGTTCTGTATGTCTCAATTTTCACATTATCTGGTCCCAACCAGCTTGTGAATTTATAGTTTTCTTTATTAATTTTTGATCTATTGTTTACCATATCATCCTCCCATACGATGATAGGTGAATTTTCAATTGGTAATTGTACAGAAGTTGATTCGGAATCTGACTCTCCCAAGTTTGGTCTCGAATAATGACTGTAGTCAGAAGACTCCTCTGGCCACATAAAATTATAATCAACATGTATTATGGGCCACTTAATACCTGCCATCCCTGTCTGGACCCAGTAGGATTTTACTAAATGGCTCTCAGTATCTTCTACGACTTCAGATATTGAGCTATTATTATCTGAGGAAGAAAAGTTCTTATCTTTTTCAGCATAATAATAAATATTTCCATTAAATATATGTTTAAAAGCTTGAGGGTGTTCACTTGGCTCGTCAGTTAAAAATTGTAATGATAAGCTGCTATCCAAGTGTTTTGAATCTTTAAAAGGATAAAGTTGGTTCCCTAGATAAACTGTTCTGTTTTCCGGGACAGGGGCCGCATAAACATCAACAATTTCGAAACCTAAATGCTTATGATTTCCTTCATTGTTTTTTGCCCCTAGTAATTCAACAAAAACTCTGCCTTCTACATTATGTGATCTTAGTGCTGTAAGACCTCCATTTTTTTGAGTCCACATGGTCAAAAATTGAGTTCCTGGCCCAGTAGATGGCACTTTTGTTAAATCGTAGTCTGAATTCTCATCAGCAACATCGTAAGGCATTAGTCGACGCTTGAAATTCGAGTTATAGATTACATCAATTTCTTCAACATTAGTGTTCTGCAACGTTATTGTAGGTTGAGTCGTATCATCCACATTCCAATAATATTTTTTGGCTGGCTTAATGGATGAGCTTGAAACGATGTAATCTTTTTTATGAAGTCTATAGTATTTTTTCTTTATTTTTATCCAATCAATTTTTTCCGAACCATCTGGTTGATCTACTATTCCAACAGATTCCCTCCAAGTGATTTTTACCGTTCCGGCATTAATGGCAAACACAGTTTGGGCTCCGGCACTGAAATGATATCCTTTTGATGTATGAGTTTCTTTAACGTACTGATCTCCAGTCAAAACAACTTCCTTATCAGGATCAAGCCCATCAAAAATAGCCTGCTGATTAGTTGCTGCGGAATCTGGATCGACTTGAAAAGTAAACGATTTCTTGTCTTCCGCAACAGTTAGTATATCTACTGCTTTTCCTACCCCACCCCAATGAGGATTTGAAGCACTTATAACCTCAACTAAATCACCAGACTCATAGGTTGTTGCCTCACTAGTTGTTACCTTGATGATGTTAAGGTTATTTTTATCAATCGGATGTATTGCAACAATTGTATATTTTGGTTTGTACGGTTCTTTGTACCAAAAGGCATGTGGATTATTTATCGGAGTCTCAATCCCATCAATTTTTGCGGAATCCGGAAAAGGAATAATTCCCCCAAACATATATGATGGCTGAGCGCTCATTACGGCAGCACCCGAAGCCCCACCAATTAAGGCAAATGAACCGTCACTAGATCTTGGTAGATCAAGATTTTCAGCATTTTCAGCAAATGATTTTGTCGCATCAAGGAAACCTGACTTTGAAGGTGCTACAACCGCTCCAGATGAATGATATGCGCTAAATTGCCCAGGGGTTGCATCAGTTGGAGCACTGCCGTTAGAACCAACAGGATTTCCGAATTCTGAGGATATTGGGACACCTGCAACGGATTGAAGATTATATGTTGTTAATTCTGGCTTCTGTTCCAGCAACTGCGCTCCAACTTGATTCAAGCCTGTTAAAGATAGCAGTAATATAAAAATGCTCTTTTTAGAGAAAATCGAAGCCATAGCTAATATTGTATTTTAAAAATATGATAATTTTATCACTTTACCCTCATGATGTAATAAACAGCGTACCAGGGAGGTCTATTTTCATGATGATGACTATGGCCTGCATTATGGGTATATATATGGTGAGCATGGTGCCCTCCCCAATGAGTTCCATGGTAACCTCTGTAATGGCCGTTATCACCATTACCCCAACTCGGCCCGTGTCCACCAGAGTCGTTCCAATCATCTTGCCTTGTATAAATACGATGCCAGTGGTTTCCCCCGGCATGAGAACCCGCAGTATGCGAGTGTTTAGGCATATGGTTATAGTGAAGGGCTACGGAATTGACGCCACCAGTACCTCTTATGCCATACCAATGACCTGCACCAACAACAAAACGATTTACTAAATTAGGCGTGCCTCCTGATCCATTACATAACCTCCAACCGGCAGGTATTGAATTTTTAGTCCACATAATGATACCACCGATTGGAATGGATCCATTACTTACGCCATCTGCAACTTTCGCTCTGTCAGCGATTACAGCACTATCTGCCTTATGGCCTTTAATAGATTCCACAGCTTTAGCTAATGTTGCTTTATCCGCATGCAAGGAGTCATCTGCCTTGTGACCTGATATAGTTGCCACTGTCTGGGAACGATTCGCCTCAACTGCTTTTTGACTCAAGACCGCATATGGGGAGGCCACATATCTCAATCTTGGATTAATATCTATACCATCCACTCTAATTCCAATAAAACGCTGATCGGATTTATTTCCATCAAAAACACCATTTTCATCGTCATCAAAAATAGTGCTTGCAAATGGTGTATTCGGAGGACCTGGCTCTCCAGGAATTGCAGATCCTTGACCTAACAATACACTAAAATAACCTTTATCAACCGTTACAGTTTGTTCTTCTGCATACTTAACTTCACCTCCAGTTTCAGCAGTGTATATTCTAAATTGAATTGTTTTCGCTGTCGGCTGGTCTGCTCCAACAGGTTGACCTAGTGCGTCCACTAAATGACCTTGATAAGTCATCAGTGATGGAGGGCCATCGGCGGCAGTTGAATTCATGTTAGCGCAGAATATTGACACTGCGATTGCTATTTTATGGATATTTTTTATCATGTTTCTTATAAATAAATTTTTTAAATTCCTATTGATGATTACGGATTACCATCACCTTCTTCGACATCATCGTCTTCACTGGTAGGCTCACCATCATTTTCGACTATTTCTTCTTCACTTTGCTCTGGCACTTCACCTTCTTCTGAATCATCAATACCGTCCCATGGGACTATAGCATTGGACTCATGAAGACGATTTAATGTAAAAGTACCTTTTGAGTAATATGATTTTTTTTCAACTCCCATACCCGTTACATCAACTTGTTCGTGATATTCACCTTCAATCCTTCTTCCAATGCTTACAAGACTATCAAACGTATCTCTGGGTGCATCAAATCTGAAAGAAATTTCTCTGTTAATTCCCCATGATTCATAACCACTTGTTAATTCACGTTCAAACTTGGCATCTAAATTATCGTGATCGGGGTGATAAGCATGAATGAAGGGATTAGATATTCTATCATTATAGGCAGTTTTAACTTTAACAACCATAACTTCACCTCTCTTAAAATTTCCAGAGCATTCCCACCCGTCGTTGGATTTTGACCAGGGAAGATGAGCGGATGCAATTCTTCTAGCAGAATCTAGAAATTTATTGTCCAAAGCCTTTTCATTGTTTGTTAATATAAAGTCATTAGATACTTCAGCGCCTTTTCTTAGCCCAAAGAATAACCGTTGATATAATCTTGTTGTAGAATCATTATCACCGTTTTGACGATGAAAAATATATCTCAGTGGATAACTGTCAGAAACGTTACCATAAGTTTGATTAATTCCATCATAAACCGCCTTTCCATCCTCTTCCACAACACCTCCGTCCTCTGTTTCTCTAAAAAAACTTATATCATGTCTTACCTGATCAACATTTGCCACTCCTACCCAAAGCCCTGAGTCCGTTGGTATTTTACAAGTTATTGGAATTTCATATAATAACATCCCGAGAGAATCTTTAAATTCTAAAACACCACCATATAAATCGCCGGGATTACCCTCCATACTATTCCTGTCAATTCCAATAATTATTTCCTGTGAAGTTTCAGTCGCTATCGTGTTTGCCTTCCTAGCTGAAAGAGTAAAAATCATGGGGGATTTTTCATCAAGTCTGGTATAATCATAGGACAAGTCTATTGGATTTGGATTTCCCCTAACCAATACTTTTAAACCATTTTTAATTTCAGGCTGACCTTGAGGCGGGGTTTCTGTTGGGCGCAGGCTCATCGTTACGCCCAAAGCTTCATCAAACATATTTCTAATCACAATTCTGTACCTTTCCGTACTCTCTCCAAAGTGAGCTCCACTAGTATTTTGAAGGACTACGTCAAATGGCCCAAAATAATTATTAAATGTATCACCTACTCTCATCCACAAAGCCTCGCCACGTTTAATGGCTGAATTTCTTTTAGCAATGACTTCATCAGGATTTTCAGCTCCTTCGGAATCCGACAATTCTCCGCCTTTGTATGTAAAAAACTGAGCTGCCGGCTCACCATTAAGAAGTTCCGGAAGAAAAAATCTTTCAAAAGTTGTTATAGAATTAGGATTTTTTGAAAACCCAATAAAGTTTAATCCTGTTGATGTCCATGAATAATTGGGTGGGACTGGAGTGCCCTTAATACTCCATCTAGCACCAGTGAATTGAGAAGATTCATTATCCCACTTCTGCCAAGAAGAATATGCTTTGAATGCTACAAAAGTGTTCGATACACCAATTTGAGTATGAGGCGAACTAACAGAATAAGCCAGATTAACTTCTGTTCCAGATGCATCAACACCCACAAAGTTGAATAAATTTCCACTGTCATTAGACCAGCTAAAAGTATTACCATCATCAGATCGTGTAACCGCAATTGATTCAATACTTTCATTTGATTCAGGTGAATATTTAGGAACCCAAGAACCGTCCTCATTCTTATCTCCATATCTCACTAAGTAAGCTGAATTACCAACTAGTCTTTGTAATGCTGAAGAAGGGCCTAAATCTTTATTCCATCTAATCCATCTGCTCTTAGTGTCAGTTGGAACATCGGGATTCTGAATAAATTGGTCCGATTTTAATTTTGGATTCCAAAGCCAAATATCAGTAATGTTTGGGTCAAGATCTTCTAATTCTGATATATTTTCATGTGATGCATCAACATGTAGATAAACTCCATTCCAACCAAGTTTTAATTCAACAGTCTGAGTCGACCATTGAGCATATAAATTAAAACTTTGGAAAAATAATAAAGAATTTAATAATAATAATTTGCAAAAAGAATCTTTTATTTTCATTTCAATTTCCTAAACAAGTGCCAAGTTTTTTGAGTGTCCAATATCTGAGGTTCAGAAATTCTAACATTACGAGAGGTTTGCGTATCGCTCAATTTAGATAAGCCGCCAAAAACGAATAATTCACTACCCGTCCATTCTGCTGTGTGCTTAGTTCTTGGTATTATTCCCCCTTTAGTTGTTAAAGATCTCCATGAATCTTTAATGTAATCGTATGCGTAACCTGTGTTCGTAGGTCCATTCGTTGTCTGACCACCAAAGACGAGTAATTCACTACCTGTCCAATTTACTGAACTGTCTATTCTTGAAGAAGAAAAACCATTTGAAGATATTTTACGCCACTCTCCCCTTATCACACCATCGCTTTCTAAATTGGCCTTCAACAAATAACCGTCGGAAATTGGTGAATTGCCAATAGTCTGCCCGCCCCAAATTAATATTTCTCCATTTAAATTTAAAGCGGAATGTTTAAACCTTGCGGAAGGGCTTTCATTTGACGAGATGAATTCTAACCATTCTTTCTTTTCTATATCGTAAAAAGCTCCGTTAGAGCGAAGTCCTCCTTCACCTTGACCGCCCCATATGAAAATATACTTATTCTGCCATAACGTAGAAGAATGATGTTTTCTGGCATCTATAAATTTATTCGCTGGAACAGAAGTAAAATCGCCGGAGATAATATCAAAGATGACTCCGTCCCCAATGACATTGATTTCGTTGCTCCCCCCCCATATGAATATGCTAGAAGATGCAAGAGTTGTCGTATGATATCTTCTTTTTGTAAAAGTCCTTTTGTCCGGTTTTAATATATCCCAATAATCCCCATTAATATGATAAACGCCACCATCATTCAATAATTCACCGTTATTATTCACCCCCCCTATGATAAGCATTCTGTTATCAAATATAGTAGCGCTATGATCTATCCTAGCCTCAGGTGAGTCTAGAATCGTAATATCTTGCCAACTATCCGCATTTGAATCATAAATCCATCCTCTATTAGAGTAGAAATTGTCCAGGGCAGATCCTCCCCAAATCAATATTTTACAACCTGAATCAGAACCCTTATAAGACACAGAAGTGTGATTTACAATTGGAGACGGCGCATTAAAGGTAGATGCTTCTATCCACGGTTTTGCTGATATCTCACCGAACCTGACGAATCCCAGTTCTTTCAACCTCAAATCTTCTTTTTTGTCAGAAACGAGCGTCAAACCGGAAAACTCTTCAGACAACTTTCCTAAGCTAAGGGATTTATCGATTAAATTTTCAGCAACTTTAGAGCGAAATGAATATGCGGCAGCAGCAATCTTTTCGTCAGGTTCTAATCTTTCAAAATTAGCCCCATTTTCACTAAACCACATCCGAAGAAATGTGTTTGAGTTTTCAAACGTGCTATCTGGTATAGGAGACATCTCAGACGCACCTAGTGAAACTTGGAAATTACCATTTCTTTGTGGAAAAGGTATAACAATAGAACTTTCTGGTTCACTGCCCGCAATACTCGACATATCGTTACTCCAGAATGTTTTAGAGCCTGACGAGTCAATTATAGCAAATTTAAAATATCCTGAGGCAGCATCAAACTGTTCGCCTTCATTTTCATTCAAAGAAATTTTGCCCTGATAACTTAATTCAAGAGAATATCCATTATGTGAAAATAATAAATTTAACGAACAAATAAGAAATATTTTTGATAGAATTTTCAATTTTCAGGATTTAGATAAAAGTTTTACAATTTCTACATGTTTACCATCCTTGGCTGCGTCTACTGGCTTAAGCCCTTTCTTTGGTCCTATTTTAACCATTGCATTCCTGTCAGCATTTCTTTGAATTAACATTTCACACAATTTATAATGACCATAGTATGCGGCCATATGGAGAGGTGTTACTCCGTCATCGTCAGCTTGATTAACATCTAACCCCGAATCAATCAGATATTCACTTATATTAACCTTTCCCACCATTATAGATTCAATGAGTGCTGATCGATTCTTAAAGCCTTTCGAATTAATATTTGAACCAGATTTTATAAGTAGCGATACCATTTCCAACTGATGTCCGTGTTCCCCTTCAAGGTGATCATGATCCATTTTATTCTCGTCATCATGGTTATGATCGGCAGTAGTTATAGCAAATATAATTGGACTTCTATCATCTGGACCAACTTGATTAAGGTCTGCCCCTAAACCAACGAGAAATTTAATCATTGGTATATCATGGGTGCTTATAGCTATGTGAAGCGGGGCATAATTTTCCTTCTTTGAATTCAATAAAAAGGGATATTTTTTTGCCAAAATTTCAATGGTTTTAGAATATTTTTCTACCAGTATTTTTGATTTATCATCAACAGAACGTGTGTATAGAGAAGAAAGTGCTTCAATTATTAAATCACTATCAGGTTTAAATTTTTTATCAATAATTATATTTTCAATAAAATATTTAATTACTTTAAAGCTTCCGTTACTTGCTGCGGTTTGAAGGAGTGATTTATTGTTTGGTAGTTTTGCACCAACAAAATCAAACTTTAGTTTCTCCTGTTCTTTGAGAACTTCAACTGAATCCTCTTGCAAGGCATCCATAACCTTATAAACAGAGGCAGGGTTAACAGTTTCAGCAGTTTCAGGGTTAATTACCTTAGAAGCGACAGCACCATTTTCAACAAGAATATCAATTGTTTCTTTATGGCCAATAAGTTGAGCTCTATTCAAAGCCGTCAAATTATCTTTATCAAGAATATTTATATCAGCTCCTGCTTTTATAAGTAAGTTAATAACTTTTGACCGACCATTAATTGAAGCATGATGAATTAGAGCGAATCCGTCTTGGTCAATTAAATTTACTTCTGCCCCTTTATCTAACAGCTCCTTAACTCTGAGAATATCACCAATTGCGGCTGCGTCTTGGATATTGAGATTAGTCTTTTCTAATATTCTTTCTACATCTGGTAGCCCTGAAGAATCTGTGGATAAACCAGTATTGTGAACAGAAACATACTGTTCTTCTAGTTTTGCAATCTTCTCCTCTAGCTCATTAATTTTTTCAACTTTTTCATCAATTTTTTCAAGTTTTTCTAATATTAAATTTGCATTAGAAAATTCATTAGTTTTTTGAGGAACTTTTAAAGAAGTCGATTGGTTATCTGAGCAGCCTGAAATAGAAAGAATAAATAAGAAACAAAAGAAATGCTTTAAATTATGGAGCTTAAAATAAACCACGTCGGTTTAATAACAAATTTAAAAGAGCTGTCAAGTGCCATAATCATATATTATAATAAAAATTGCAGTTATGTAATAAATATATATATATTTAATATATAAAAATTAAACCTGAACAACTTTTATGCGTAATAAGGCAATATTTTAAAAGTTACACCGTAAGTATAATAATTAATTTATTGCGTAAT
>CEVF01014923.1_pt1 | contig 27147 bp, 25 predicted proteins | sample 356441 | NCBI WGS metagenome assembly CEVF01 (sample SAMEA2622765, study PRJEB7988) | marine metagenome | biome: marine biome (ENVO:00000447); feature: surface water layer (ENVO:00002042); material: "saline water (ENVO:00002010), including plankton (ENVO:xxxxxxxx)" | depth 5 m | reverse complement strand
AAAAGCTGCGGCTGTGGTTTGGTAATATCAAACTCTGTATGGGCAGCCTCAAGTGAATAGGGTATTTTTTTTACCTTATTGGTCATACACCAACTACTCTCCCCTATTGAAGACAGCAACCCTGCCCCATATATTTTTGGATTGTCGATAGATCCAATTAGTCCGTATTCCACCGTCCACCAATGCAGGTTTCGAATAAGGGCCATTTCGCTGGGTTCACCCATGTTCTGCTGTAGTTCTTCAATGTGCCTTTCGGCTTCCTCAATTTCTTTTTGGGGAGTGCCATCGGCCTCTTTGATAATGCTCAAATGGCGCACTGCTTCGTACAGTTCATAATCTTTGGCACTCGAAATGGCCTTTGAACCGATTTCACCAAAGCGCCGTAGGTATTCGGCATATTCGGGGTTGGCGATAATGGGTGCATGGCCTGCTCCCTCATGGATGATGTCTGGGGCCGGGGTGTATTCAATATTTTCCAATTGCCGGATGTCAGAGGCAATAACGAGCACATTGTAGGCCTGAAACTCCATAAAGGCTGCCGGGGGAATAAACCCATCTACCGCTACGGCCGCCCAACCGATTTCCTTTAAAATGCGGTTCATGCCATACATATTGGGTATATGGTCAATCGATATGCCCGTCTTTTTCAAGCCCTCAACATATGACTCATGCGCCACTTTGCTTAGGTAATCGACGTTCTTGCGCATCACGTACCGCCATACGGCCTGGTCTATGGGCGAGTATTCATCGTAGTTTTGTGGTTTGATGTACTGCCGTAGGTGTTTGGGCAGTTTGTCAAGTATCGGATTGCTTTCGTATGCCTGCTCTTTCATCGTACTGCTTTTGCTTGGGTTGTTCAAACATCGATCTTTTTGCCAGTTGGGTCAAAGAACTCCCGCAGGGTAAAAGCCGACGGCGAGGCTCCGTTCGCTTCGAGGGCATCCAATTTCTGCTTGGCCATTTCCAAAGTGGGAAGCTCGCCTTTTGGCAACCACCATAACACGAACAACGAAGTACCCTTTAGGTCAAACCACTTTTTCTTGTTTCGCAGAAAATAGCTGTGCACGCTTCCATAGACAAAATCTTTGAAAGACGGCAAATCTTCCCATACACTGATGTTGACGGCCATCATATCGTCTTTAAAGGGCGACTCGATATAGGATGCCGAACGGCCCTGCTCATCCTTTAGCCTCCATACAAAGCCCTTGCTTTCTTCGGCAAAGCGGTTGACGGGTTCTAAAAAATCAACAAACTCTTTCATCAACGGGTCTGTCAACGGAGCTTTAAAACGCGCGATGTTCGCTTGGGCCAAGTGGTATTCCATCAAAAAAAATCCTTATAAAATTACAAAAAATCGATATTCCATGCCATTAAGGCTTGTTCAAAAAATATGTCGCTACAGTGCGGCGTAAAAACAAAAAAGCCTTTCCGCTCTTGTGAACAGAAAGGCCTTTCAGAAACGAAATGACCACCCTTAACAACTACTACAATAAACACTCATTATTGATCATGCGGCCCTTTCGTTCAAAATTCTTTTTTTTAGTTCGCGGCAAGTTCTTGTAAAGGCGGATATTTTTCAAGGATCTGTGAGACAAACTCACGAATGCGCTCTTCTTTTTTCTCAACATTTGAGGTGTTGTTCAGCGTGCCCACGCCACGCCCTTGCCAAACAAGCTGTTTGCTTTCCGCATCTATAAGGTCTATATAGAGCGAGCCTTGGGTTCTGGTCGATACATTGGGCCCCCAGGCAGCGCCCCAGCCCCAGCCAGGACCCCAGACCCATGGATTGTACCAACCACCCCAGCCCCAGCCCCAGCCGAAGTTGTTGTTGTAAACATCCACTTGTTCCCTTTCTTTGGTGAAAATACTGACCAAAATGTCGGGATCTTGCGATTTAACGAAGCCCTTTGCACCCATCTCTGCCTCGATAGCCTTTAGAATGCGCCGTTTGTCAAGATCGGAGATCTGGGCCTTGTCAATGCCCGTTTTGTAAAAGGCATAGGTTTTGTAATCTTTGAAATCTACCTCCCTATCGTAATCGGCCACCACGCGTACTGAAACACATGAGCTTAAAAAGACCAAGGTAAGCAGTGGAAGTACAAAAGCTTTGAATGTTTTCATATCAATTTTTTTTTGAGTTAAACCGCATTTCTCTTAAAATGCATCAAATATTGTGCCGAAAAGCCCTATTTCAGCGGCGTAAACCGGTTTTTTTGTCGAATCCATAAGGGCAGTGCCGGCACCCACTCTCACAACAATAACCACGTTTCAAAAGGTACTGTTCGGTAAACACTTTGTAGCCCTCTTCTGAAAGGTAATAGTCGCCTTCTTCGAGCGGTAGTATCTTTTTTGCCAATACCGGATCTGTTTTTGGTTCCCCTAAAATTACCGAATTCCAATCATTTCGAACCTGCCTTTTACCCAATATCTAAACCGTACATCTTGTTTTTTAACATGTACGAAAGAATCCTGCTATATTTGTTGGGCATCGTTTGATATAAATATGGTCGTAGTCTTTCGACATTTCTTCTATAAAAACTATGTGGGGCTCTCTCTTTGGCCCTTCATTATTGTAAAGGAACACCACCACAAAACCGATGCGGTGCTCATCAACCATGAGCGTATTCACCTCAAGCAACAGAAAGAGCTGTTGATACTTCCTTTTTACATGTTGTATTTGGCCGAGTGGATGTTACGAACCGTACTCTACCTGAATAGCTACCGCGCCTATCAGAACATCAGTTTTGAGCGCGAAGCGTATGCCAATGAGCACAATCCTTACTATCTTGCTACCCGAAAAACCTTCGGATTTTTAGACTATCTTTTTCGATAAGTCGTACCACTTTTGAAAAGTAGAAACCAAAAAGTTGAGCTGCCCGAACTGCGTGAACGTGGTATTGTGCTTTTTGTAAAGCGTGAAGACGAGTTGCACCCCTTTATTTCGGGCAACAAGTTCCGAAAACTGAAATACAATCTTGAAAGCGCCAAAGAGTTGGGTAAAACAACGCTACTGACGTTTGGGGGTGCCTTTTCTAACCACCTCTTGGCTACGGCCTGTGCGGGTAAGGAACATGGTTTCAAGACTATCGGTATTATTAGAGGAGAAGAGCTCAAAGAAAATTGGAAAGAAAACCCCACCCTACAAATGGCTGCTGCGTTTGGCATGCGTTTCCACTTTGTGTCAAGGGAAGCCTATCGCCAAAAGTCTGCTCCACCCTTTCTGAAGACCTTGCAAAACACGTTCGGCGATTTTTATCCACTTCCGGAAGGGGGCACGAACGCCCTTGCGGTAAAGGGCTGCCAAGAGATTCTTTCTGAAGACGACACCCTGTTCGATGTTGTTTGTAGCGCTGTGGGCACTGGCGGTACCATGGCCGGACTCATCAATGCTATCAGGCCAAACCAGAAAGTTTGGGGATACCCGGCCCTAAAAGGTGATTTTTTGAAAGAGGATATTTGTAAATTTGCCGCGAATGATAATTGGCGATTGATCACCGACTATCATTTTGGGGGGTATGCCAAGATGACCCGCGAGTTGGTGGATTTCATCAATGATTTTAAGAAAAGCACAGGCATTCCCCTAGATCCCATCTACACCGGCAAGATGTTGTACGGTATTCTAGATCAGGTGAAGAAGGGTCAATTTGAAGAAGGAAGCCACATACTGGCCATCCATACAGGGGGGCTTCAAGGCATAAAAGGCATGAACCTTGTACTAAAAAAGAAAATGTGGCCGTTACTCAACATATGAGATCACAAGTATTGTATGGCGTTTTAGGATTGTTGGTGCTGACCGGCTGTGGCACAAAAAAGCGCATGGTTCAGAAAGCCCAAAATGAACCACGGCCCAAGGTGGTGCATAACCCCAACAAGAACATTGAAAAGACCAAGGTCGATGAGTCGGTACTGTACCCCATGCCCGCCGATCCCGGTAGATTTGTAAAATTTCCGATTGCCTCCACACAAGAATACATTGAAACCTTTGCCGAGATTGCGCAATATGAGATGCGTGCCTTTGGCATACCGGCGAGCATTACCCTGGCGCAGGGCATCTTGGAAAGCGGTTCGGGCAGGGGCGAGCTTACCCGTAAGACCAACAACCATTTTGGCATCAAGTGCCATACCGGTTGGCAGGGTGAGTATGATTTTCACGATGATGATGAGCGCGGCGAATGCTTTCGAAAATACAACCATCCGATGTACTCGTTTCGAGACCACAGTATTTTTCTTTCTTCCCGTTCGCGATATGCCTTCCTTTTCAATTACCGAAGGGATGATTACAAACGATGGGCGCACGGACTCAAAAAGGCGGGCTATGCCACTGATAGAAAATATCCACAAAAACTCATTTCATTGATCGAACAGTACGATCTGCATAAATACGATGAGGAAGTGGTAAAAGACGGATTGGAGGTCGTACGACAACCAAAAGAATATGAGGTGTTTACCCACATCGTTCAAAAAGGGGATACCCTGTACGGTATTTCGAAACGCTATACCATTTCGATTGATGAGATCAAATGCATTAACGATTTGGAGGGAACGACCATTTCGGTAGGCCAAGTACTCAACATTCGAAGGCCAAAAACGAAATAGACAATAATCATTCCTACTTGACACCCTTTGCTTATTGAAGGGTAAGTAGGAATATTTGATCGAATTGATTTTAGATTCCCGCCTTCGGGGGAATAACAGAAGTAAAATAATATATGCGGTACCAACGAAGTAGTGCGCTGTTTGCAGAGGCAAAAAAATACATTCCGGGCGGGGTGAATTCGCCCGTTCGGGCGTTCAAGGCCGTGGGCGGCGAGCCCATTTTTATCAAAGAGGCCAAAGGGGCCTACCTCTATGATGAAGACGGCAACAAATATATCGATTATATCGCCTCATGGGGCCCTTTGTTGTTTGGCCATGCCCACGAACCTGTGCTCAGGGCGGTCATCGAAAAGGCAAAAAAGGGCACCTCGTTCGGCATTCCTACCGAAATTGAGACAGAACTCGCAAAATTGGCCGTTGGCATGGTGCCCAATGTAGATAAGATACGTTTCGTGAACTCGGGCACCGAGGCCTGTATGAGCGCCGTTCGTTTGGCACGGGGATATACGGGAAAGGAGAAGATCATCAAGTTTGCAGGGTGTTACCATGGCCATTCCGATGCGTTTTTGATACAGGCGGGCAGTGGGGCGGTCACTTTTGGCAGTCCCAATAGCCCAGGGGTTACCCAAGGTACGGCCAAAGATACCTTATTGGCGAATTACAATAATCTGGAAAGTGTAAAAGAACTTGTCAAAGCCAATCAGGGCGAGATTGCCGCCATTATTTTAGAACCTGTTGCGGGTAATATGGGGTGTATCATTCCAACCGATGAATTCGTTCAGGGCTTGCGTGAGCTCTGCACTAAAGAGGGTATGCTATTGCTCTTTGATGAGGTGATGACCGGTTTTCGACTGGCCAAGGGGGGTGCCCAAGAGGCACTGGGCATCGATGCCGATATTATGATGTTCGGAAAGGTGATTGGCGGCGGATTGCCCGTAGGGGCCTTTGCCGCACGATCAGAGATTATGGCCCATCTGGCGCCCGAAGGGCCTGTTTACCAAGCAGGCACCTTGAGTGGTAACCCCTTGGCGATGGCGGCTGGGTTGGCCATGCTTACAGCGATTGACCAAAACCCCGGAGTTTTTGAACGGTTGGCAAAGAAAACAGCATATCTCCATGAGGGTATTGCCCAAGTATTGACCGAAAAGGGAATCGCCCACCAGATTAACCGCTTCGGTAGTATGATTTCGGTACACTTTACCGATGAACCCGTGGTCGATTTTGCCTCTTCTGCCAAGGGCAATAACGATATGTTCAAGAAATACTTTCATGGTATGCTCGACCAGGGCATTTATTTGCCGCCTTCGGCTTTTGAAAGTTACTTTTTAAACGATGCACTCAGTTATAAGGATTTGGACAAGACCATTGAGGCGGTGAAAAACGTTTTCTAGGCGTTTCGAAGAAGAGCTGCGCCTGAGAAATCCAAGAGATGGTTATTGAGATTTCTCTCCGACAAAGGCGGATTCCGAAATGACTTTTTGGACGACCTGCTCCGTCTGCCCTGCCATGGGCAAATCAGCCCCTTTCTAATACCGTGTCTCTGCACGGCACAGGCCAGGGTGGGGAGCTGACCATATAGGTTTGATTTGTTAAAGGGGGTTCCTTTCCCTGGACAGGGAAAGGTGGCATCCCGAAATTTCGGGATGACCGAAGGGGTTGATAAACCATGAAAAACTTGACAAACCTATTTTAGGGCAGAACAGAAAAAAGCTCCTCCCTTTATTTGCATAAACGTTTTGTCAACACGGGTACTGTGGTAAATTTTGACTAATTTCCATATCGCTATGACAAGAGACTTTATCAACATCAATGACTTTGTCATTTTGGTAGAGGAGGCCAATGCTGACAAGGTCATCATTGACACCTGTAGTTTTGATGAGCCCCTGATCGCCGTGGCCCTGTATGGTTCAGGCAATGTTCATCTTTCAATGAATTACGGTGACAAGAAAAAGCAGTATGAGCATACCAAGGGTTTGGCGCTTTCTTTTTATGCTGATGAAACGGTAGATTGTGTGCACACCGTTTCACCTGAAAAACCCTTGCAGTGCATCGTGATTGCAACAGCCCCCAGAAACCTGCAGAATTTGCCCAATGACGAAGGTGAATTGTTCACCGAGCTTTTGCAGCAATTGGTAAACCCTTCGGATGCGTATGTAGAGGGTCCGCGATTTTTCATGACGCCAGAGATGCAGCATATTGTCGACAATATTTTTGACAACCAATACGAGGGCAAGGCCAAGATGATGTTCTTTCGCAGTCAGATTACCGCATTGTTGTCACACTTTTTTTGGCAATTGTCTATGTTGGATAGCAGAAGCATCAAAACCTTGGAACGGGAAAAACTGTACCAAGCCAAAGAAATTCTTTCCAAAAATTTGGATGCCCCACCATCACTGACCGAACTTTCACGGCAGATTGGTCTCAATACCTTTAAGCTCAAAAAAGATTTTAAGGAACTCTTCGGGGTGCCCGTTTTTAAATACCTGCAAAATGAACGAATGATCAGGGCGCATGAACTCATTCGCAGCAATCGGGCCACAGTGCAAGAAGCGGCTTGGCATGTAGGCTATGATAGTCTGAGCTCTTTTTCAAACGCATTCACCAAAAAATTTGGCTTTCGCCCCAGTGAGGTAAAGAGGTAATACCTTTCGAACAAATCTTACTCCATTTCAAACAAATGACCCAGTCTGGGCTGTTCTAGTTTTGCCTCATAATCAAAAAACGAACAGTCATGAAAACATTTAGAGCAATTGTGATCGGAGTAATCATCTGGGTTCTGGGCGTCAGTGTATATACACTTTCCTTCTCTATTTCTGTGATGGAAAACATTGGGCAACAGGCCAATTTAGTGTTGTTCATTGCGGTAATACCCCTGGTTTGGTTCGGGTCAAGGCAGTACTACAAAAAAGGTGACAAGACCCATGGGTATTGGGTAGGGCAGGCGTTTTTTTTGACCGCCGCCACTTTGGATGCGTTGATTACCGTACCCTTTTTGGTCATACCGCAGGGCGGAAGCCATTTTGAATTTTTCACCGACATCGGTTTCTGGATCATCGGGTTCGAGTTTATCGCAACCACAGTTCTCTACTGGTATGCCAAGGTCTCTGTAAAAACGCAGCGAACAGTTTAATCACCTAAAATCATGAATTATGGAACTATCAACAAGCAACTTGGCCCTTTTTGCGCTTACCCTGTTGGTGGGCATGGTCGCAGGCCTATGCTTCACCTGGGGAAATGCCGTTACCCCTGGTATTGGACAATTGGACGACCTTGGCTATCTACAATCATTTCAAAGAATGAACCGTAGCATTGAAAACCCTTTATTCTTTGTGGTTTTCTTCGGTTCGTTTTTTGTCGGAATCTTGGCGGTGTTTGCCAACAGGGGCATTTCTTCAACCCATTTTTGGATGGTATTGGGGGCCGTAGTACTCTATTTCTTTGGGGTGGTTTTGGTCACCATCTTGGGCAATGTGCCCTTGAATCAGATTTTAGACAAGGCTGATCTGGCCAACAGTTCTTTGGACGACCTGCGCACTTTACGGGAAAAATTTGAACACCCTTGGAATCGTTTTCATACGATTCGAATCATTACAGCGACCCTTTCATTTGCACTCTTGCTCATCGCAGGGATCAATAAATAGCAACCCATTATGCCATGGCATAATGGTATCGTTATGCTGAACTTGTTTCAGCATCGCATGAGAACCGGAAACCAAGAGTTGATGATGAGACCCTGAAATGAATTCAGGGTGACAAACGAATATAATTATAGTATAAAAATCAAATAAGTATACACATTCAAAAACAAACAGTCATGATAAACAACATCTTAGTTTTAGGAGGAAAAGGAAAAACAGGGCGACGAATCGCTGAGCGATTGACCCAGTTGGGTCATCAGGTATGCATCGGTTCACGAAGCGAAACCCCCGCTTTTGATTGGCACAAACCCGCGGGTTGGCCTGCGGTTCTTGAGGGGATGCACAAAGTCTACATCACCTACCAGCCCGATTTGGCCGTACCGGGCGCCAAAGAAGCCATTGAAGCCTTTACCAAAGTGGCCGAACAACAGGGTATTCAACAATTAGTGTTGCTTTCTGGCAAGGGCGAAGTTGAGGCCCAACGCTGTGAACAGATCGTTTTGAACAGTGGCATTGCCGCGACCATCGTAAGGGCCAGCTGGTTCAGCCAGAATTTTAGCGAGAGTTTTTTCTTGGATTCCATTCAACAGGGGGTAGTGGCACTGCCCAAGGCCCATGTAAAGACCCCTTATGTAGATGCCAATGATATTGCCGATGTGGCGGTTGAGGTATTGTTGCAAGGGGGCCATGAGAACAAGATCTATGAGCTCACCGGCCCGCGTATGCTCAGCTTTGCTGAGGTAATCGATGAAATTGCAACTGCCACGGGCAGGGATATCAAATTCATACCCATCACCTTGCCTGAATACATAAAAGCGCTGAAAGGGTATGGACTGCCCGAAGACTATATATGGCTGATTGAGTATTTGTTTACCGAGGTACTTGACAATGCCCAAAACCAGGTCATCACCAATGATATCGAAAGGTTGTTGGGTAGAAAGCCTATCGATTTTTCAGAGTATGTTGCCGAGACGGCCAAAACCAGAATTTGGAACCAAGCGGTGGAGGCGTAAAATGTGCGCCTCCCCTGTCATTCTGAGCCTGTCGAAGGATAAGGGAAGGAAAAAGCACGACTGACAAAAAAGCTGAAAAAGGCAAGTCGTTGGGCTTACCTTGCCGCGTTGTCGTTACCCATGTCATTTCGAAGGAGTGTAACGCCTGAGAAATCCAAGAGATGGTTATTGAGATTTCTGACGCTCCCCTGGACATCCGGGGTCGGCCTGCCTGCCGCAGGCGACCGATCGCAGCGACCGAGGAATTCCTTTAAAATTAAATGAACGGTCTTGTAAATGGGCCGTAGGCGACAGCCCATGACTTTTCATAGGACACAATGTTGTATGCCCGTGCTTTATTTTTTTCGCCCGTGCGTTGGTGTGAAAGCTCTTTGCACCCGTCGGAACGATGATTTCAATGTGCTTGTACTGAGCGTTGGCTATGGTTCATTTACGAATATTTGGTCATAGTCTTCTCGGCTCAATACAGTGTCATATCCACCTACGGCTTGTCCTTTGTGTCGGTTGATTCCTGTGTATTCCAAACTTGCGTCTTCATAACGTTTGAATTTATAAACCGCATCATTCATCAGGGCAGAGTTGAAAACTCCAAGACTTACAAGCAATTCAAAGTCTTTTACATTCAATCCTGTTACTTTCTTGAAAAGTCCAGGTTCTAATTGCGTGATGACATCCCTCAAGGTGTGTTCTCTGTAATCGGTCAAGTACATAAAAACAGGAATGCGAGTAGCAAACTTGATGAGCTTTTCCTGAATCTGTTTTCTCAGGCTTTTATATTCCTTTTCTTCTTCGGTCAGCTCTTTCTTTTCTTTTTTAGTCATCTGCTCATCATTCTTCTCCTTCTTGGCTTTTTTGACCGCTTCGGATTTGTTGATGATGGTTTCGATGTCTTGGTTCAAGGATCTGAAACCTTCAATGCTCATCAATGCAGCTAAGGCATCTGGGTTGTTCCTTATACGTTCAAGTGTCCCGTTATCTACGTTTACAAGCAAGGCGGATTCCCATCTTCGGGCGAGCAAAGTTGCCGTTGTTCCGCTCATGGCAATGTCCAGCACTCCTGCTGCATCCACTTGCTTCATGGAACTTCCATCATAGGCAAGAACTGGCAGAAAGTGGATGAACTCCGCAACGTTTTTTTCGGGATTGGATTCGTTTACGTTCAATCGACAAGCATAATCAGCTACTTGACTTAAAGCTCGGTTAGGGGCAAAGTCAAAAACGTAACATTCTTTTTTGATAATTTCCGTTTTGTTTGGCGATTCTCCATCTGGATTTTTGATTGCCCAAGGCGATTGTACCCTAAATGCTGCTTGAAAATAGGTTTCAGGACTGGATGAATTGCGCAACATGAAAATACCAGTCCATGGTTTTACGGTTACGCCTGTGGTCAACTTGCCACAGGATAGCGTAATGGTTTTGGTTTCAAGCGGATTATCCATTGCCTCCAAAACAGGTCCTAAAGCATCAACCCCAATACCCGCTTGTGGCCCTGCTGCCACCACTATATTGTAATCGTGAAAAAATTTATTGTTTGGTTTCAGCATTAGATTTTTCATCGCATAACACGAGGCCACACTGGGTAAAAACCAAAATGTATGATTCAGAATACTCAACAAGCGAGAATCTGAAAAGGGCATAGGTGGTTTCTTAGCTCCAAGTTTTAAATCATCAACCGTGGTTTCTAAAAAGCTACCACGAATCAGGTCTAACCATTTTTGCACATGACTTTCCATTCTAAAACGTGCTCCCTCACCAATGCCTGTGGCTTCAAAGAATACGTTTAAGTCAAACTCGTTAAATTCACCACCAATTGCTACCTGTTTTATGGAATCGGGCATTTGGTAAGTGAGCATTACCATTCTAGGTAAGCTCTCGTAAGGGTTATCAGGTCCTTTCCATTCTTCTTTGGCTCGTTGCTCGTCTGAATACGTCCAGTTGAAAATCTGCTCTTCGATAAACTCACCTGAAGTAATCGCTCTAAAGGGTGTGCCCGACAAATACAAAAAGCCATTGGTGGTAATGGGTATCATATCTTCATCGAAGTAGTCAATGCCTTCGCCTTCACCAAATTTGGCTTCTCTGGCATCTTCCGATTCAAACAGGTCTTTGGCATTTTCACGCCATGCCCCATAATGGTATTCATCAAAAACCACACAATCCCAGTTAGTGGCATGTACCCATTCGTTTTTGGTTTTGATACCGCCTGTAGAGGTATTCTTCCCTAGATAATCCTGAAACGAACCGAAGCAAACAAAAGGCTTGCCGGGGTCAATATCTTCATAAGACAAGCCGTTTCTGCTTACAAATTGCCAGCCTTCAAAATCTACATGGGTGAGCAAATCTTCTTGCCATGCACTTTGCACGGCAGGCTTAAAGGTTAGCACCAATACTTTTGTCCAACCCATTTTTAAGGCTAACTGGTAAGTTGCAAAGGTTTTCCCGAAACGCATTTTGGCGTTCCACAGGAAGTGAGGCGTTTTATCTGGATTTTCGTCTTTGTAGCTCTCAAAGTAGCGAGCGGTTTTATTGACCGCTTCTTCCTGCTCAGGACGCATGGTAAAGTCTTTGTCTCGACTAAGCTCGTAGCTTTTACCGTCCCGAACTGCTTTTATGGCACTTTCTACTTCGCTTTTGGTGCAGACAAACCACTCGCCATCAGGGTTTTTTATCCCTTTTTTGCGCAAGTACTCATGCACTTCATAATCCCGAAAACTGGAACCATCATTGCGCATGGCAGATTGCTCCACTACAATTTTGAAAGCCGACCGTGCCGCACCAATTTGTTCTTTGATGCGCTGCTGTGCCGTTCTATTGGTATCACCTACTTTTAACTGCCCTTTTCTGCTGCTGTCATTGGGCAGCTCATAAGCATAAATAGTAGGTGTTGCTTCTGATTTTTTAGGGAAGAATTCTTTACTCATATCAGTCAGTCATTGGCTTAATCATTGAATCAATGAACTCGATTTCTTCTTCACTTAGCCCATATTTTTTGTATAAGGCTTCATCTGTCCAAACATTATCTAAATCTTGCATAGGAACAAAAGAATACACCTTTTTCATCGCATTCTGCGTGTTTTTTATCAAAAGAACTAAGAACCTGAAGAATTTTGTCTCCATATAAGCAGCAGCATTTTCTGCTCTTTTCCTTGATGCAAATGGTCCAATTACCAAATATGATTCAGTACAACAAGAATTTGGACTACCAACAAAAGGTTTGTTGATAATTTGATGGGGATAGGTTTCACCAGCACCATAGGCTTTGCTGATATAAACTTTATATTCTTTTACCCATTCTATATTTTTTTTGATAGAATCTTTTGAAATGTGTCCAATACCATCACGATTCCATCCATAGTAATAAAACTCCACTGAATCATCGAAAGGAACTTTTTTGAATTTTGGCTTGACGCGCTTATAACTTCCTGGAACCCGAACATCGAATCCAAAGGGGTCATTTGCGCTTATAATTTGCGCGAAACTATCCTCGTTTAATTTTTGAACTTTTTTTAGAATTGAAACCGCTTCATTATATCTGATGAACGTTTCAGTGCCATCTTCCAATAATTTGCGTTTGCTGACAGATTCTATTTTATCCCCCTTGTGCGTGTTTACTTCGCAGAAACCCTGATATTGACTCTCCCAAAGGAAATAACAAACACCACCTTTAATTTCGACTCCTGGAAAACAGTCTGATGCGTTAGGGAAGTCATGTATTATTTTTATTCTTTTATCATTTAACATTTCTGCCCTAAAATCATCAACACCTCTTCCCCCCGTGTACCATCTTGCTGGGATAATCATTGATAAATATTTGGGCTTTAATTTTTTAGCTTGTTGAATAAACTTATGATAGATTGGAATTGCACTAGAGCCTGTACCACCTCCATCATTCAACTGGTAAGGGGGATTGCCAATTATTACGTCAAATTTCATATTGAAAATATTTTGAGGCTTATCGGTATGGATAAACTGATAAGCATAGGTTTCTAAATCATCTGTTCTGCTGTACACTCCTTCGCTGGCTCCGCAGTAGGTACACTTGCCGTTTTCCCAGGTGTGCTGTATGCGTTCGTATTTTATATTGCCTTCTTCGGTTTCAAAACTGGTGCATACCGAGTATTTACCGTTGGCTTTTTTGCTGCAATACACGCTGCGTCTTGCCAGCAGGGAAGTAAGCTCGGTAATGGCAATGCCATATAATTGCTTGCTAAAAATATGGTCAATGCGTTCCTGCTGGTCGGGTATTTGGTCTTTCAATCCTTCATTCAGTCGCTTGGCAATCTCCCGCAAAAACACGCCACTTTTGGTAACCGGGTCAAGAAAAGTAGTTTCCTTGCTTTGGAACAACTCCTGTGGCAGCATGTCCAAAATTTTGTTCACCAATTTTGGTGGCGTAAATACCTCGTCATTGCTCAAATTGGCAAGGCAGGAAAGTACGTCGGGGTTGTAGTTAATCTTCAGCATAGTCCGTCAATTTTAAGAAATGCATCACGGGATAATCTTTAACAGGTTCATCAATTGCCGCAGGGTTGCCTTCGTCATTAAACATAGAAAATTGATGCGTTTTTTCTACTAAAAATTTAAAAACGTAATCACGTCTTTTAAGCATACTGCCATTCACTGCAGACCATTCTGAAAAAACAATGGGTTCTTTGGTCACGGGATTGGTAAAGTCCAAGGCATCGCCCCAAAGGATATTTCTTTTCAGTAGAAACTTTACTGAGGCACGGCATTCCTCCTTGCATTCTGTTTTATAGAGTTTGGTGTAATGTTCATCAAAAATGTTGAAAAGCCGTTCTCTGCACTCTTGGGCATTATCTTCCAATATATCTATACCGTAAATGCTTGAAATGGCAATGATGGCATATCGCTCATAATCCAATTGGCTTTTTTTGTATTTGGCTTCAACCACAGCCAACTTTCTTCTTAAAACTTCTGCCAAAAAGTTTCCGTTACCGCAGGCAGGCTCCAGAAAACGGGAATCTATACGCTCTGTTTCTTGTTTTACTAAATCAAGCATGGCATTCACTTCTCGCGCAGAAGTAAAAACCTCTCCATGGTCAGTTACCCGTTTTTTAGATTTTACCTGGCTCATTTATATTTTTTAATTCTCAATAATTTTTGTTTCAAATTTCTTCTTTTCTGTGAGTGTTGGCAAAAAACAGCTCTTTTGGTTTTTACTCACGGCACTTCAATTTTTATCGGTGTTCGTGAATGCTTCGCATTTCAGCGTTGGCTTGTGTTTCAGCAAAAACCAAATATGCTGTTTGTGCGTTGGCTTTTTTGTATGCCGAACAACATAGGAATATAGACCATATAATCTATAAATCTTTTATATGCAGGTTAATATGCCTAAAATTAAAGGGTAAGATAATTGTTAACAGCCATAAACCATTGCACAAAAACCATAAAAAACCGGGGCAAAACCCCAGTTTCATGTTTATAGTTCACATACAACCTCACATGGCATTTGTGGGCCGTTCTTTATAGTCGGGTACCAATCGGCCATTGGCCCAGACCAGTTCACGGGTCTCGGTGGTAATCTTATACCACTTACTGTCATCGTCGAGATTTTCGCCCTGCTCTTTTTTAAACAAAATTTTACCGGCCACGCCTTCTTGGTCTGTAGGAAATACAAAGGTCTCCCATCTATAGAAAACGCCCGCTTCTGAGATTTGGGTCAGGCGCGCCGCGGGAATCAAACGATGACCCTCTTGAAAGCAGTAAATACCGCCGCCCTGCATGCCGCAGGCCTCGGCCCTGTAATTGATGTACAGTATACCGTCAACACCCGTAAGACCCTTGTTGCCGTGGCCCTGTATGGTAATGCCCGAATGGGCCAGGCGCAGCGTATTCTCGGTAAAGCTGCCATCAGGCTTCGGGCTTCTAATGTTCAGGTACTCTAAATCACCCGACCGTGAATAGCCGAAGAGATAGGTGCTGCCGTTCAGTTCCTTTTTTTCCAGTGAAATGAGTCCGCCCAGCACATAGCCCGTGGTGCCTTTGTAATCCACCTTGTAAAAAGGTGACTCGATACCGCGGTACGGCCAAGAGTTTTCGGTCTTTTCAAGAACGGTCAACTCGGTGCCGATGTCCAAGATTTTGATGACCCCAGATTCGGTGGTGGGCTGACTGCGCAGCTTTACATCGTCACCAAAGAGATAGACCACCTCGCCGGGCGCAAACCCGCAGTCATCACCATTGCAATGGTACTTTTCTTGGGCGTTCATAAACAAACAGATGGTTAGTGTGGTAAGGCTTAAAAGCATCTGTTTTGTTTTCATGATAATAGAATTAAGATTAAAAATAATAGCTATTAGATGTACGCTGGGGCTAGGGCGATGAGTCGTACGACTCGGTAAAAAGCGATATTTTCTCGATAAGTGGTATGATGGCCCTTAAAATAGAAGAACCCCCAGCATTCTGATGGCATCAGAAGTGGGGGCCCTTACAAAATCAACAAAAAACACTAACCTCTACTACTGCCCATCTCCATTCTCTTTTTGCCGTGGTGTCTTCGATGATTCATTTTTTTCCATTGCAGGTACTGTTCGTCTGTCAAAATTTCCTTCATTTTGGCCTGGTGCGCCAGTTGTTTTTCCAATCGGGCGTTGGCCATTTCAAACCGTTCGTCGGCACTGGGCCTTTGCTTTTCGCGTTGCTCTTTTTTAGATTTGCGCTCTTCCATTTTCTTCTTTCGCTCCGTAGCTTCCTTTAGATGGATTTCCATCACTTGTTGCTGTTGCTGTTGTGTCAGGTCGAGCGCAAGGGCCATCTTTTTGGTCTGTAGGGTGGCCACCTGTTCGGGGGTCATGTCTTTTAACGCGGCACCTTGGTGCTGGTGGTGCCCATGCCGTTGGGCAAATCCTGTCAATCCGGCCAAAAGGGCCATGGTAATCAAAACTTTTCTCATGGTTTAAATTTTATTGTTTCTGCAACTATGACGGCGTACGCGGGCATAGGTTTAAACCGTGGAAAAAGTTTGTGATGTTTTTAACAGAAATAAGAAATAGCCCCTTAAAGACTGCTATGGGTTCTGTGCCAAATCTTTTGAGTCGTGGTGCGATTCTGAAGGCTGTAATTCTTCGAGTTCGACATCGGCAGTTTGCGAGGCAATCAATTCTTCATTGAATCGATCGTACTGCTCCATACCATAATAAAGGAATGATGCCATTAAAAAACAGCTGAAATAGATAAGACTTTTGATTTTGTAGGTCTTCATAATGTTCAAATGATTTGGGATTACTAAAGTACGCAATCAAAAAGAGCGTTTTTGCCATATGTTGTGAAACACCCTTCTGTTGATGTGAAAACGTAAAAAAATGAGGTGTGAAAACAACACACGCCGGTTTGTAAAAAACCAGCGCGCAGTTCATCGAATTTTTGTACAAGTAGGGTGTACTATGATTTTTTGGCTTCCAATATCACATCGATACGCTCTAGGGCGTCTTGTAGGTGGTAACGGCTCATGGTGTCAGAAATGCGGGATAGGCCGCCCCTGATATCGCGCTTCAGGTTGTTGAGTTCCGCTCGGGCCACCGAACGGATGTCTGACTGGCTCGTATTGACCACCGTTGATTTTTGGTAGCCCCCGAATGCCGGTTTCTTCTTTTGGTTCTCGGCTGTCATCAAATAGGCCAGTCGGTCGATATGTGCCTTTTGAAGGTTTCGGCGATAGGTGTCTATTTTTTTGCCCGAGCGGGTTTCAGACCAAAGCCCCCTACGGAGGTCGCGCATCATATCTACCAATTTATAGGCCTGGTCGCCATTGGCAGCCTCGTTCTCGATCATACGGGCCATTTTGCCCAAATGCAAGAGGTTGTTGAGGGTACGCTCTTGAAGGGCCCTGATACCTTCTACAGAACCGGAGTATTGCACCTTGTTGAAAATATTCTGGTCGATGAGCCATTCGGGTGTCTCGAACAACTGTTCCTGTAAAAAGGCCAAGCTGTTCTGTTGCCGCTGCTTGGGCACATGGGTGTACACGGCCCCTTCTTGGTCGGCGGTCTTATGGTACTCGTAGACCCCGCCGATGTTGTTCGACACATGGCCCATATACCTTCTAAACTGATTGACGACCTGTCCGTACATGGTTTCGAGGTCATCATAGTTTTTGCCTTCCTCGGTGGTCCATTCCATCAGGTTGGGCATAATTCTTTTAAGGTTGGCAATACCATATTCACTTGCCTTTACCGCATCGTCTCCCAAATCTTCGGTCTGTGAACTGGGGTCCACCACATCGCCTACCTGTTGGTGGCCAAAACGGTACATGGGGTCATCGGCATGTTCGAGTATCCATTGGTTCAATATGGGTTTTTCATCTTCTGCCGAGACATCCAAGATGGGGCGATACCCCCAACGTATGGCATGCTTGTCGTACACCCCGATATTCGGCATAAGGGCCACATCACCATCTTCTGGCTGCGCCACATAGTTGAAACGGGCATAGTCCATAATAGAGGGGGCCGTGCCATATTTTTTGGTGAATGAAACCGAACGCAACGAATCTACCGGGTAGGCCACGCTGCTGCCCATGTTGTGCGGAAGCCCCAAGGTGTGCCCCACCTCATGTGCCGAGACGAACCGTATAAGGCGGCCCATGATCTCGTCTCTGAACTCTGTGCCACGGGCCTCTTCGTTAATGGCCGCGGTCTGAACAAAGAACCAGTTGCGCAACAGGGTCATTACATTATGGTACCAGTTGATGTCAGATTCCAAAATCTCGCCACTACGCGGGTCGCTTACGTGCGGGCCATTGGCATTGGGTATGGGTGAGGCCAAATAACGCACCACCGAATAACGCACATCTTCTGGCGACCATTCGGGGTCTTCTTCTTCTGAAGGCGGGTCTTTGGCGATGATAGCGTTCTTGAACCCGGCAGCTTCAAAGGCTACCTGCCAATCTTCAATACCTTGTTTTATATAAGGTCTCCATTTTTCTGGTGTGGCCCTGTCAATATAATAGACAATCTGTTTTTTGGGTTCAACCAACTCACCGGCCTTGAACTTGGCAATGTCCTCGTCTTTTACCTCAAGGCGCCATCTATCCAAATAGGTAATGGTCTTGCTTTTTTGGGCATCCAGGCCATAATCTACCTGCCCGCGCGCAAACCACCCAACGCGTTCATCAAAATAACGCCGCTTCATGGGTTCTTTGGGCAGCAGGATCATCGAGTTGTTGATCTCTACCGAGATGGAACCCAAACTTTGGTTACTGGGCGGTTTCTTGGCCACATAGGTCTTTACATGGCGCGCCTCGATGTTCAGCGGATAGCTTTTGATGGATTCGATGAAACTTCGGTCGCCATCCAATCGGCTGATCTTATAGCGGTCGCGAAAGCGGTCGGGCATGCCCAGCGCATTTACATCTTTGGTAAACATAGGGTCTACCTCGATGACCGTGGCCGGGTTGAGAGAATCTTTTTTGTTGAGGGCCTTGATATCGAACGAAAAGAGCACCGGCTCGAAATTTGAGTTTACCACTGCCTCGTGAATGGGCAGCGAGTCTGCAGCATAATTGCCGTATGAAACCACCCGAAGCAGCACCTTTTTCGGTTTTTTCTGCCAACGCAGTACCTTGGTATTGATCTTGCCACCCCCGAAGCCAATGCCCGTGGCGGTCTTTGAGATTCGGCTGACCATCAACATTTCGCGGTTGAAGAGCGAATCGGGAATCTCATAATAATGTTTGTCATCTACCACATGAACGGTAAAAAGTCCTTCATCGGTCTCCGCATCTTTGGTGATGACCTTGTCATAAGGCTTTATTTTATCGTCTTTCTTTGATTTGGAATCGGAGGTCTTTTCGGTGTTCTTTTCCTTTTTCTTGAAGAGTTGTGCATTTGAGGGATGAAAAGCTGCCAACAGAAAAAATAGCAACAGCGTTTTCGGAAGCCGTCTTTGAAGCATTTTAATATGAGGTTTGGATTTTACGAATTCTATAAAGAACCTAAAAATTGCACAAAAGAAGTGTTAAAAAAATCTTAATAAGAATTTTTGCCCTGGCAAATCGTAACCTTTGGCATTCCTGCGTTTTACTGATGCTTCAGCGTGAATCGCCCACTATACTTGGGCTCAGAGAGAATTGAACTTTTGTTAAAAAAGGCAAAATGCTGTAACAATTCACAACCGTGCCAGTCTTATAAGCATAGATATCAATCATCAAATCAATCAAAAAATGAACAAGTTATTAGTAATTTTCGGATGCGCACTATTAAGTAGTAGCCCCGAAGCAGCACCACAAGAAAGTACGGTACCCGTGATACGCACAAGCACGGAGATGACGCGTACATTTGCGAACCATTACATGGCCTTTGAAGAGGTCGATGTAGAAAAAGATGCTCCGTTGTACATCGTGAGATTTTCGGTTGAGGAGCCCGCCGATTTGAAATTGGACGAAATAGCCTATGTAGAGGATGATAATGAAGTCGACCTCGGTTTTGATACCACCGACTATCTTCCTGAGGGTTTTGACCCCTACGAGACCTATTTTGATTTGAACTCTATCATATATATCGAAGAAGATAACACGGCCGACCTTGGTTTCGACACTGCAGATTATCTGCCAGAAGGTTTTGACCCCTATGCCGGCGAAGTATCCATCAATTCGATAAATTATATAGAGGACGAGGAAGTGGATTTGGGTTTTGACACCGCAAAATACCTTCCCGAGGGGTTCGATCCTTATGAGAAAACCTTCGATTTGAATGCTATCGAGTATATCGAAGCAGAGGAAGAAATAGATCTGGGCTTTGATCCCATGAGCTATCTTCCTGAAAACTTTGATCCCTTTGAGGGTCAAGCTAGGTAGGATGTTTTCATTTTATCAATTTTTTGAGTTAGTTAGTTGATGAATCCCGGCAAAACGCCGGGATTTCTCTTTGTGTGAAGCTGTTAACAAAAAAGTAACAGAAAAATCGACAAAGTGTACCTGGCAACAAAAACCATCAAAAACTGCGGGATCCGCAATTTCACGCAACTGGATCTACCAAGTCGGTATCCCTGCAAATAAAATTTTAGCAATTAAATTCTTACAGGCATTCTGGGCCATTGTTAAGCAAGTGCAAAACATACTAAATGTTGTTTTTCACGGTTTTACCTTTGTACCATAATCAAAAAATGAGCTATGAAAGTCAAAGAATATTTTGCTACGCTGTTCATTGCAGCCATGTTCTTGCCGCTAATTGGCGCCAAGTCACCGACCACAGGAAGTGTGGCCACGCATTTTGACATCCATTCCATTGAATTTATCGAAACTTCAGGCGATATCGAATTGGGCTTTGATACGGCCAAGTATCTGCCAGAAGGCTTTAACCCTTATGTTGGCAAGGTTTCGGTAAAATCTTTGAACTATATCGAAGACGAGCAAGTAGAGCTGGGGTTTGATACCTCAGAATACCTTCCAGAGGGTTTTGACCCGTATAAAAAATAAGTTCCCTACAACAGGGCAGTTGGTTAGTTGAGTTAGTTGGTTTAGTGAAATTCCGTCCAAATTGGTTTTTGGGCGGAATTTTTTTACCACTCAAAACGAGACGTTTACAACAAAAAATTGCCGGGGTGGTCTAAATATGTCATTTTTGGGAATATCCACCGAATCAAAGGCTATGAAACCTAAAAAAACTGCCTTCCTACTTGTATTTCTCTTTGTTTTTACGAGTTCGCTAACCGCCCAGACCTATAGGGAATTTGTGGCACTCGTAGAAGTATACCGTAACACAAAAGGCCACAGTTGGACAGAGACTTGGGACATGAATGCCCCCATGACCACTTGGAAAGGAGTGACCATAAAAGATGGCCATGTAGTGGGGCTAGACCTCTCAAACAACAATTTGGACGGCAAAATACCGCTGACATTGGTCAATTTAAAGCATTTGAAGCACCTAGATCTTTCAGGAAATAAGTTAACGGGCCGTATACCTGGCGGTATTGGCAGAATGGCCCAACTCTATACCCTCAATGTTGCGAACAACAACCTATCGGGAAGAATTCCACGTGGTTTTTCGAAACTCACGAAACTGAAATCCCTACAATTGTCAAACAACCAATTTGATGATTTCGATGGTCTAGAGGAAATAAAGAAATACCAGTTGGCGCATTTTGACATGAATACCGAATTCAAACATTTGCAGCTGTTAGACCCAAAGTCGCAAAATGTGCGGTTGGCGAACCTTGAGTTTGAGGATATTGATTAAGAACCGCAGCCAGACAATATTGTGAAAGGGCGCCCTATGGCGCCTTTTTTTGTGGTCTTTGGTTTTTTAGAACAGCAACGGAATCACAAACTGGAACATCAGAATCAACATGACCACGGCAATCAGGTTCAGCACGACCCCCACACGGGCCATTTGGGGCACTTTAACATACCCACTTGCAAAGACAATGGCGTTGGGTGGTGTGGCCATGGGCAACATAAAGGCGCAACTGCTTGCCATGGTCACGGGAATGAGCAAATATAGCATCGGCACCCCAAGGCCAATGGCAATGCCCGCCACTACCGGGGCCAAAACGGCCACCAAGGCCACATTGCTCATCAATTCGGTCATAAAAAGCATCAACAATATCAACAACGAGGCGGTCAAAAGAATACTGATGTCACTGTTGGCAATGCCCCCGGCCACTAGGTCGACAATACCGCTCACCGACATGCCCTTGGCAAGGGCCAGCCCACCCCCAAAAAGAATCAGAATGCCCCAGGCCAGTCTTGAGGTATCTTTCCAATGAATGATAAAATCACCCTTTTTGATGTTATAGGGAACCGAGAACAGGGCAATGGCGGCGAATATGCTGATCATGGTGTCTGAGAGCCCCAAGCCTGGAAATATGGAGTTGATGAGCGTCCTGAAAATCCAAAGAAATACGGTAACCCCAAAAATGGCCAGCACCATTTTCTCTTTGCCCGAGGTGGGGCCAAGTTTTTTGAGTTCTTGGTCAATGACCTCTTTTGAGGCGTTGAACTTTAGGTCCCGGTTTGGAAACATCCACTTGACCAGCACAACATAGATGATGCCGATCATCAGTGCGGCAAAGGGCAGGCCAATGGTCATCCATTTTAAGAACGATATCTCGATGTTGTATTCGTTCTCTAACAACCCGATGAGCACAGAATTCGGCGGCGTGCCGATAACAGTGGCAATACCCCCCGCATTGGCCGAAAAAGCGATGCCGAGCATGACACTCAGTGCAAAATTTTGGTCATTTTTGGTAAAGCCGTCCTCATCGTCCATCAGCAGGCCGATAACCGATAGTGCAATCGGCAGCATGACCACCGTGCTGGCTGTATTGCTGATCCACATGCTCAGCGCTGCCGTAGCGATCATAAAGCCCAATACAACCTTATTGGGCGTGGTACCGGTCAACCGAATAATGTTCAGGGCGATTCTTCTATGTAGGTTCACCTTTTCAAGGGCCAGTGCCAGCACAAACCCACCAAAGAAGAGAAAAATAATAGGGCTGCCGTAATTGGCCCCCACCTCTGCAATGGGCAATATCTTCAACATCGGAAAAAGAAGTAGGGGCAAAAGGGCGGTGACCGAAATGGATACCGCTTCGGTAATCCACCAGATGAGCATCCACAGTGCCACGGCGATAACGGCATCTCCCTTTTGGGAAACCAATTCAATGGGTAAGAACGTGCAGGCCAAAAAGAAAATTGGCCCCAAGATAAGTCCCAGTTTTTTGCTTAGCTCCATAACCTCATGAAGATCTCATTTGCTTTAACAGTTCTCTTAATATCATATCTATTGCAGTCATCCAATTGTTAATGTTTTTTTTGCTAATAGAGCGTATTCTATGATTGCCACTACCAGGTTTATCATATCTATCCGCCTCATGAACAATTTTATGTCTTCTTTGGATAAGTTTTTGAATAGTTGAAGAATATTTTTCAATATCTTCGGTTATTTGGAAACCACAAAGATTGATAGCTTGTTTAACCTCTCCGATATTGCTAAAACTCTTAAATCTAGAATACTCAATAACCGATGCAATTATTAGTTCTTTTACTGTACTTTCCTCATGGTCCTTTAAAGCACCTAATAAAAATTTTAATGGTCGACCATTGTTAGAAATCCCTTTTAAGGGAATTTTATCTAGCTCTTCTTTCTTTATAGAATCAGCCTTCCAAACCAATACGCTTCTAAGAAAATCCTCAAAAGAGGAGTGCAACAAGACAGTGGCAGATCTCAATATATCACTTTCTACAACTTTTTTTCTGCCTGACTTACTTGATGATATAACATCATAAACTTGAACTAAGTTTTTTACTCTTTTAATATTTCGGTCATAGTTAGTAAAAATATCATCTTGCATGAATAACCTGAGTATTTGTCAGTAAGATAAAAAAGATATTTATGGTAATAATGTAGACAGATTTCTTTTTTAAAAGGAATAATCAATTTGGAAAACTTGATAAGTAGTAATTCATGGTTTTAAGAGGCATCCTCATCAACTTCAAAAATACCGAACACATTTTGGTCGGCATCCAAAAAATAACCTTGCCAGCAACGGCCGGGGATGGCGAACTTGGGAAAGGCCATTTGACCGCCCTTGTCCAATATGGTCTGCGCCGTCTTATCGAAATTTTTTACTTGGAATGAACAGGTGAAGGCATTGGTGCCATGTTCTTTGGGAGGCACCTTGGCAGGTCGCCTCAACAGGGCACCCTGCACGGCGGCACCGATAAGACGGTAATATTCGATGGGAACGGACTCGTCCCTTTCAAAACTCCAATCGAACACAGTGGAATAAAAGTCGATTTCCCGCTCAGGATCTGAAGACTGTATTTCAAAATAGCCAAGAGTGTTCATTATCCAGTAGGTTGATGTCTACTAAAGATAATGAAATTACTGTTGTTTTAAAACGGCCAACAGCGTATCCGCTGTCTTTTTTACTTCAAAGAGTCCTAGTTTTGAGAGGTTCTTGGTGCTTTTGTCCCACTTTTTGTTGCTTAGGCCGGCCTGTTCTTTTAGCTCGAGCAATGGCATTTCACCTTTCGGTTTCAAAATGTTCATGATGGTCTTTTCTTCCTCGGTCAACTCGACCTGCTTTTTTTCGGGCCGCATCTGTGGGAAGAACAGCACTTCTTGAATGGAGGCATTGTTGGTCATGAGCATCACCAAGCGATCAATGCCGATGCCGATGCCCGAAGTGGGCGGCATACCATATTCTAGGGCCCTTAAGAAGTCTTGGTCGATGAACATGGCCTCGTCATCACCTTTTTCAGAAAGCCGCAATTGTTCTTCGAAACGCTCACGCTGGTCAATGGGATCGTTCAGCTCAGAATAGGCGTTTGCCAGTTCTTTGCCGTTGACCATAAGCTCGAAGCGTTCGGTCAATGCAGGATTTTTTCTGTGTTCTTTGGTCAAAGGGCTCATTTCTTTGGGATAGTCGATGATAAAGGTAGGCTGCACGTAATGGTGCTCACATTTCTCACCAAAGATCTCATCGATCAATTTGCCCACTCCCATGGTGTCGTCTACCTCGATTTCTAGCTTTTTGGCCACATCTCTAAGTCCCGCTTCGTCCATGCCGGCCACATCGAAACCCGTGTGGGTTTTTATGGCCTCTAATATCGGTACCCTGGGGTAAGGGGCCTTGAAGTCAATAAGGTTGTCACCGACCTGCACCTTTGTGCTTCCATTGGAGTCGATGGCCACTTTTTCAAGCAATTTCTCAGTGGTTTCCATCATCCAGTTGTAATCTTTGTAGGCCACATAGAGCTCCATTACCGTGAACTCAGGGTTGTGGGTACGGTCCATGCCCTCGTTACGGAAATCTTTTGAAAATTCGTATACCCCGTCAAAACCACCCACGATCAACCGCTTCAAATAGAGTTCGTTGGCAATGCGCAGATATAAGGGTATGTTCAGGGCGTTGTGGTGCGTTACGAAGGGTCGTGCAGCGGCCCCTCCCGGAATGGGCTGTAATATGGGCGTCTCCACCTCTAAATAACCACGTTCGTTGAAAAACTCCCGGATGCTATTGGTAATCTTGGTACGCTTGATAAAGGTTTCCTTTACCGATGGGTTGACCACGAGATCCACATAACGTTGGCGATAACGCAGTTCAGGGTCGTTGAACTCATCGTACACCTTGCCCTCGGCATCGGTCTTTGGCAGCGGCAATGGCCTGAGCGACTTGCTCAACAGCTTGAAATTTTTGACCATTACCGTTTTTTCACCCACCTTTGTTTTGAACAATTCGCCCTCAATGCCAATGATATCCCCAATATCGAGCAATTTTTTATAGACTTCGTTGTAGAGGGTCTTGTCGTCGTCAGGGCAGATTTCATCACGGTTGAAATAAACCTGTATTCGCCCCTCACTGTCTTGCAACTCGGCAAAAGATGCCTTGCCCTGAATACGACGTGACATCAAGCGCCCTGCAATGACCACCTTTTTGCCTTCTTCAAATTCCGCTTTGATACTTTTAGAAGTGGCATCAACAGGGTACAGCTCGGCAGGATATGGGTTGATGCCCATTTCCCTCAACTTGGCCAATTTCTCTCTTCGTACGATCTCTTGCTCAGATAACTGCATGGGAGTGAAAAATTAAAGCGCAAAATTACACTTTTAGCTTATAATGCCTCGGTTTTTTGCCCAATTGACCTTGAAAAAGGTTCGATTGTAACATTTATGGTATTCATGCGACCAATAAAGTAATCATCGATCAATCAAAAAACCATGAGTTTCTGGCGTGTCTTGTTGGCCATTATCTTTCCGCCCTTATCTGTTATCGGCAAAGGTTGCGGCTCGTTTCTTATTGTCTTACTTTTGACTTTTTGCGGGTGGGTGCCCGGGGTAATTGCGGCGCTCATCATTTTGAACAATACCAATTGACGTTAATTGGTGCCATAAAGCAATAGTAATGAAACAAATCAGATTTTGGGTGCCCATATTTCTATTGGCACTGGTAACCGCGTGTAATTTTACCGAAGAACTATATCTGGAGGAAGATGGCTCTGGTAAGCTGAACATTCACTTTGATGGCAGTGAAATGATGGCGATGATCGGGGCGATGGACAGCACCGGACAAGAGAAGGCCATCGATTCTACCATCGTTTTCAAAGAACTTCTTGAGGAAAAGAAAGACAGTATTGCCCAACTTTCACCCGAAGAACAGAAAAAACTGAGAAGATTGGAGCCCTTTACGATGCACATGGTCATGGATCCTGAAGAAAAAAAGATGACATTCGATCTCTTCAGCGAATTCGATGATGTCTCAGAGGTCAATGATGCCTACAACGCTTTTCAAGACGCTAGCGCCATAGGTCCGACGCAGCAGGCAGACATAACCCAACAGGGGCCAATGGGCGGTGCTGCCCCAGCTACCACCCGGGTAACCTACCATTTTAAGAAAAACACCTTTAAACGATCTATTGAAATAATCGATGAAGAGCTGTTCAAAAAGGGGTTGGATAGCCTGAAGAGTGCCGAAATGTTTCTGTCTGGGTCGACCTATACCTTTAAATACCATTTTCCCAGAAAGGTGAAATCGACCAATGTCGAAGGGGCCACCTTTTCTTTGGATGGAAAGACCATGACCTACCAAGTCGATTTTCTACAAATGATGAAAGACCCAGAATCGGTGGTGCTTGAGGTTGAACTGGAAGACTGAGCGGCACTTCGTATCTTTGCCAAATGAACAAGAAGGTGCGGCTACAAGATTTGGGCTATAAAGACTACAAGGAAACCTGGGACTACCAGGAAGCCCTTTTTAAGAACATAGTAGACCTGAAGATCGAGAATAGGAGGCAAGGCACCCAACTGCCCACCCCCAATCATTTTCTGTTTGTTGAGCACCCCCATGTGTTCACCTTGGGCAAGAGTGGCGATATCAGCAATCTTCTGGTCGATGAAAAAGTGCTCGAACAAAAAAATGCAAAATTCTATAAGATCAATCGG
>CEVF01003111.1_pt1 | contig 27153 bp, 45 predicted proteins | sample 356441 | NCBI WGS metagenome assembly CEVF01 (sample SAMEA2622765, study PRJEB7988) | marine metagenome | biome: marine biome (ENVO:00000447); feature: surface water layer (ENVO:00002042); material: "saline water (ENVO:00002010), including plankton (ENVO:xxxxxxxx)" | depth 5 m | reverse complement strand
AAATGGAAAAAACAATGGAAAAAATAGCAAGAGAAGTTGAGTGGTTTTGCTTCAACGGTTCTTTCTCAGATGGTGCTAATACCACACCAGGTGATGGAACTAGAGAAATGTACGGTCTTGACGTATGGATTACAATCGGCAAGAACGCTAGCAACTCAGCAGCAGTTAACCCATTAGGCGGTAACTGTTTCTACAATGACACAAACGGAGATGGTTCTGGTTCAACACAAGTTCTTTCTTTCGCAACTATTTCAGGTGCGTTAAAGAGAATGTATGATAACCATGCACCAATGAATCAACCTGTGTTAGCTGTTACTCCAAAACAATTACTAGACCTTAACAATGAACTTGTTAAAGGAACAGTTGATATTGCAGGAGCAATTATTCCTAGAGATAGAAATATTGCAGGTGTTGATATTGATACAATAGTTACACCATTCGGTTCAATCGGAATGATGATTATTGACCCTGATATTATGCCTGATAACACTGCATTCATCTTAGACTTAGCACACATAAACCCAGTGTTTACCAATATCCCAGGATTTGGAACTGTGTTTGTTCGTGATATTGACCAAGATGCAAACGCTAGAATTGGAAAAGCTGTTTATATGGAGATGGGATTCGAGTTCGGACCTCCTTCATATCACTGCAAAATTCAAGCAGTAAGTTAATAAAAAAGCATTGAAGATTAGGGTGGAACTCCACCTCCACCCTTTTCTTCTGCTATAGTGAGGAAGATATGATTAAATCAAAATTAGCATTAATAGATATATCATCAGATAATAGTAATTCATTAGGAGTATCAACTGACGGAATGTTACTTTGTGGTGTTCAATTTCCTGCAGCAATGACAGGTTCAAACATTACATTTGATTTTTCTTTTGACAATTTAGCTTATGTGGATGTCAAAGAAACAGATGGAACAGAGACTTCAGTAACTGTCTCAACAGGTGATTTAGTTAGGCTTGACCCAAGTGGTTTTGCTTTTGCAAGTAATGGATTTTTAAGAGTTACATCTGACGGTAATGAAGCTGCAGACAGACAAATAATTCTACATTTCAGACATAGTTAGGAGAACCAATGGCTAATATTGGTAATCTCGTAGATAGAACCTTTAGAGAGTATCTTGAACCTATGGATGATTTAGTAAGTTATACAACATTATCCACAGGAGTAAATGATTCAATTACAAGTATTGTATTTGATGGAGACTTGTTATCTGTTGAAGAAGAAGATGCTTTAGATAAAGGCACAATAATAGAAATAAATCAGGAACTTATGATATGTACTGATTTAAATGCTGTTACAAATACAATAACTGTAAAAAGAGGAATGAAAGGAACAACAGCAACAGCACATACAGCAGGTGATTTAATAAAAATATCTCCACCTTTTCCTAGAAAAAATGTTTTTGATGCTGTGTGTGACCAAATAAAAAATTTATATCCTACATTATTCGCAGTAGAAACTAAATCAGTTACTGCTAAAACAGGATATATTCCTATGGATGGAGCTAATGATAATTATATAGTTGCACCTATAAGTGCTATATCACAAATGACAGACTTTGCTGCAGGTTCTGATGAGACAGGAATAGTTTATCAAGGTGTGGCTGTAGAACTAGTAGATTTACCTAACCCATTTACTTATAGAGATTCTGATGGTGTTTCTCAAACAATTACATATAGTAATAATGGACCTAATAAAGTAAATGCTTTGCAAGTATATGGAGTTTCATCTGGACATACTGTTTTTGTTACTTTTAAAAAGAAATTTATAGAGCCAACTGCAGAGGCAGATACACTTGCAACAGTAGGTTTAGAAAACGAATATGAGCCTATCATTATGGCAGGTGTTGCAGCACAACTTATTGCAGGTCGTGATATTCCAACAGCAACTGCTGATTATATTTCTGACCAACTTGCTACATCTACTTTTCCTGTAAACTCTGCATCAAACATAAGAACATCATTATTAAGATATCAAAGTGATTTAATAGAACAAGCAAGGAAAGATTTAAGAGCTAGATATCCAGAACCAGTTGCTCTTAATAAAATAACTTATGCCTAGAGTAGCAACTTCAATAAACATAAGTAATCCTAAAAGATATGGATATGATATAAAACTTGATGATATCTTACTAAGAGCAGCTATTGGTCCAGGTAGAGATATGACTATACAATCATCAGATGTTGAAGGTGGGCAAGTTAATGTAAAACAAAATGCAGAAGACTTTACATCAAACTTAGGTAGAGTATTTTCAAGAAATGATTTTAGTGGTGGTTCTAATTTAGATAGCGCTCATAGAAGAGACGGTACAGAAAAAGATACAATAAGATTTTGGGATAGTTCAGGTGTTGATGTATTTGGAAAAGACTTAGGTAATTCTTACAATATATCATTACTAAACACAACTACAAATTTAAGAAGTCTTTCATCAAGTGATGCTGATAATTATCTTGCACAAGTAGGAACTACTATATACGTTTCAGATGATGCAACATTATATAAATCAGATGATGGTGGTGAAACCTATTCAGTACAATCTCATGGAATTACTGGTGGTCAACAAATTAAAGGTATGGCTGCACATGGAGATTTATTGTATATGGTTGCTAATAACGGTTCTTCTGCAGGAGAAATAGAAACGTTAAATTCTTCAGGTACTTCTACACAAAAGTCAACAGCACATCAATTTGATGGTATATGGTCAGTTAAAGGAAAGTTTTTAGTATCTGCAGGTACAGGCATTTATGAATATGATGGTGCTACAACTGTAAGTTCAGTATTAGTTACTTTAGCATCTGGTGAAACTTGGACAGATGTAGTTGATGCTGGTGCTGTTGTATTAGCTACAGCTACAGATGGAAGAATATATTCTTTTAAAGATGTATCTGGCTCTTTTACACTAAAAGGACAAACAGAAATTACTAATGAAATTCCTACTTGTATTGCAGAATCAAATGGAATTGTATTTTATGGAACTAGAGAAGACCAAACTACAGCCAAAAAAATAGGTAGATTATATAGAGCAAATTTACAAACAGCAGATGACTTATATGTTCTTGGGGATAATCAATTAATAAAAGAGTGGGATATTGATGGGATAGATGCATCACCAAAAAAGATATATGCAACAAGAGATTCTGTTTACACAGGTATAAAAGAATCTGCTTCAACAAGTTTTTTATGGAGATACTATTTACCTTCTGCTGGTATTGCTAGATATTATAAAGCTGCAGCAGGTGGATTAGTTACAGGAATATGTAAATTAAATGAAAAGTTTTCTTTTATAGTTTCTGGCTCAGGTTTATTTGCACAAACATCTGTATTTGAATCTGAAGGTTTTTTATTGTTACCTGCAGTAGATTTCTTTACAGCAGAAAATAAACAGTTTGTTGGTGCAGAAGTATCAACAGAATTGTTAACTGCTGGTACAAGTGTTGAAATAGATGTATCTACAAAATTTGAATCATTAAACAACTCAGGAGATAGTTCTTTTGATAATGTTATAACACAAACTACAGGTACTGGTGACAACGAAGTTCAGATTGAAAAAGTATCAAGATATTTAGTAGGTAAGATAACTTTAAAAACTTCTAACACTGCTAATACACCTAAAGTAAAATCTGTACAGTTTCGAGCATTAGCAAGACCAGAATTAGTTGTAGCAAGAATACCAATAAATATATCAGACAGAGTAAATAGACCAAATAGAAAACCAATTAAAGTTAAAGGTTTAGGAGATACTTTGTACAATGCATTAAGAGATAAAGAAGGTGATGCTGTTACCCTTGAAATCTTTGACCCTAATGAAATTATTAGAGGTGTTGTAGAAAGTATAAGTTATCCTATACAATCTAATTCAGAAGTAGGAAGTGTAGTTCAATATGCTATACTTACAGTGCGTGGAACGAGACAGAATGTTGTTACTGATGTAACTTCTGCAGAAGTGTTTGGTATCAACGCATTAGGATTTATGAAATTTGGAGCTTAAGTGACTGCACAAGAAGTAAAATTTGCAAACTTTTTTGAAACAACTTTAAATGGTGTATTAGCATCTGGTAGCACATCAGCAACATTGACTGCTGCACCTACATCAAATGGTACATCAAATATTGCAGCACCATATTATCTAGTATTAGACCCTGACAGTGCATCAAATAGAGAAGTTATATTAGTAACTGGTGCATCAGGTACAACTTTATCTGCAGTAACTAGAGATGTAGAAGGTAGACATACATCTGACCCTACACATGCAGATGGAACTGTAGTACGTATGGCAGTTGTAAAAGAAATGTTTGAAGATATTCACGATAGAATTGATGCAGGTCCTACATCAATAGCTGCAACAATTATTGGTGATGGAAGCATAAGCAATACAGAGTTTCAAACTTTAAATAATGCAAGTTCTAATATTCAAGCACAAATAGATGGCATAACAGCAGGAACATCATCACAAACTATTGAAATATCAGTAAAAGTAGCAGATGATGGCTCAGGTTCACAAAATGTTTTTTACTTTTTATCAGGAACTGATAGTGGTGCAGGAACAAGGTCAACTAATTTTATATTAAAAGTAGGTTTTAAATATAAATTTGATTTATCTGATTCATCTTTATCAGGACACAATTTTAAATTTTCTACAACAAGGGATGGCTCTCATAATGGTGGTTCAGAATTTACTACAAATGTTACTACAGTCAATAGTCCAGGAAGCACAGGTGCATATGCACAAATAGAAATAACTCCTGAGACATTAGGCATAGCAGGAGCTGTCACCAAATTGTATTACTATTGTTCTATTCACTCAGGTATGGGTGGACAAGGTGAGATAACATTGTACCCAAGTGCAGGTACAACAATAGGAACAGTCTTGGCATTAGGAGGATAATATGAGTATGCTTATGATGCTTAAAGAAGGTGGAAGTTTACTCATAGATACTATTGGTAATCAAGCTATTGATGATGATATAGATTTATTACCTGATAGTGGAGGTGCAGGAATAAGTCTTGCACTAAGATTAACCTATGAAGGTCTTTCAGTTACAAGCGTGACTGCAACACAAAGTCGTGCTATAGTATTGGGAGATAGTTAATTAATTAATTATATTGGAGATAAATTATGGCAGAAGCGTTTCAAACAGTCAATACAGCATTAGGTTCTAGTGCTGATGCAGTAGTTTATACTTGTCCTGCTAGTAAGATTGCAGTGGTTATCCATTGTCAAGTTGCTAACGTAGACGGTACAAATGCTGCAGATTTAAACGTTGACATGAATGATGGTTCAGTTGTCGCAGCTCTAGTATCAGCATTATCAGTACCAGCAAAAACTGCAATAAATCCTATTGGAGGAAAACTAGTACTAGAAGCTGCTGATGAACTTAGAGCATGGGCAGGTGCAGCATCAGATTTAGAAATGACACTCAGCGTTCTTGAAATAGACGTCTAAACAAGGAGTTTTTTTTAAATGGTAGAAAGAAAAAAATACGGATTTATAGGAAATGTAGCAGATGATACTGCTGCACTTCAAGGTGTATTCTCATTAGAAGATATCACTAACCTAACAGAAGATAGCAACTGGGGTGGTAAAGCATCAGTTGAGTTTCTTTGTATAGGTGGTGGTGGAGGCGGTGGAGGTTCTACTGCTAGTGGTGGTGGAGCAGGTGGATATAGAACAGGAACAGTAGGTTTACTTACTGGTGTAGAATACACAATTACAGTTGGTGGTGGTGGTCAAGGCGGTAAGGGTGCAGGTCATGGTACAACTGGTGGCAATGGTGGTTTTTCAAGAATTGCAGAAACAACTTCAGGAAATATTTTAATAAACTCCACAGGTGGTGGCGGTTCTGCTGCTGTAGGTGGTTCAGGCGGTGGCTCTAGCAAAGCAGGCAATGGTGGAGGTTACTCTCCTGCTGAAGGAAATAGCGGAGGTAACTCAGGTGGAGGAGGTGCAGGTGGCACTGGTGGTAATGCTTCAGGTCAAAACAGAGGAGCAGGTGGTTCAGGTGCTTCATCATCTATTACTGGCTCTGCTGTAACTCGTGCAGGAGGCGGTGGTGGCGGTGCTTACTATCGTATCTATGCAGGAGGAGAACAACACGGTGGCGGTGGAGGCTCTGGTGGCGGAGGCTCTGGAGGTAAAGGTGGAGGCGGTGGAGGCGGCTCTGGAAACAAAGGTGGCGGAGGCGGTGGCGGAGGTCACGGAAACCACGGACAAACTTTTAACGGTGGTGGAGGTGGTTCAGGAGTAGTTATTCTTAGCAGCACATCTGTAGCCACAGCAACATCAGGTTCAGTAACTGCATCAACAAGCGGTGGAAATCAGATATATACATTTACTGGTTCAGGAACGATTACATACTAATGGCACACTTTGCAAAAATAGGAGATGACAACATAGTAGAACAAGTTATTGTTGTTGGAAATGAAATTACAGACCCTGAAAATACAGGTACAGATACAGAACAACTTGGCTTAGACTTTATTGCTGATGTTTTAAAACTAGAAGGAACATGGGTACAAACATCTTACAATGATAACATTAGAGGTGCTTTTGCACACATTGGCGGTACTTATGATAGCAGTCTTGACAAATTTCAAGAACCAAAACCTTTTGATAGTTGGACTTGGGATGATACTAAAAACGAATATGTAGCTCCATTACCTCATCCATTAGCAGACATAGACCCAAATGATGAAGCAGCACAACCTGACTACGTTACAAGTAAACCTGCTGATGAAATATGGATACATAGATGGAATGAAGAAGCATATCAAGCTGATAATACAACAGGTTGGGAATTTGTTCAATGGACACAAGCTGATGAAGATGCATTACAAGGACAAAATTTAGGCGATTAACTAATATAGGTGGAGAATGAAAACAATATTCACATCTGATGTCGTAGGACACAGAGACATAAAAGAATTTCAACCACAACCTGCTAAAAACTTTATGCCTGATTGGTATAAAAAAATGCCTTCAGATGTACAGTATGATACAGATTACAAAAAAATACCTAACTTTAGAACAGCAAAACTATGTCCTAATTTTTCAGATATATTTACTGAAGGATTTGTTTTACCTGCACCTTGTGATATATGGCTAAGTGTTCCTGGAGATAAAGTAGATGATTGGATGTGGAAGACATCTAATTCAGCATTTGGTTTAGAAATGCACGGACAAGGACAGTTACATAATTATTTACCTAATCCTGTAGTAAAACAAATATTTAAATTAAATTATCCCTGGAGAATAATTCTACCTAAAGGTTATAGTGTAAGACAAATACCATTATTTTATGATTACAATCCTGATTGGCATGTAGCTTATGGTGTTTTAAAAGCAGATGTTGTTAATGAAATAAACTTACAAATTTGTTATACAAGTGAAGATAAAGAAGTTCTTATAAAAGCAGGAGAACCTTTATGTTACTATGTGCCATTTAAAAGAGAAGATTCTAAATTAGTTATAGATAATAACTATGATAAGTATAAACCACAGATAGAAGGCAGTATGCATAGAGCATTATCTAAATTTAAAAATGGTTATAGAAGATTTAACAAATGATAGATATAAAATTTCAAACACCTGTAAAAGGATTACTACATTCAGAAGTAACTGTACAACCTGCTAAAAATTTTATACCTGACATATGGAAGAATACACCTGTTGCTGCAGATATAGAACATAATCCACTAGACCCATATAAACATACTGGTCCTAATAGTGAAACAAGAACAGCAAAGTTATGTCCATCTTTTGTAGATGTATTTAACACTGGATATGTAATACCTGCACCTTGCGATTTACAACTAATGTATAACAAAGATAATGGTGATTGGAGATTTGAAACAGGTATACCTGGTATAGAGATAGTTATACATAGTCGTGACCAACTACTTGATTATGGTGATTCTAATTTTGATTTTGTATTTAAACTAGATAATACTTGGGAATGTATTACACCTGATGGCTACTCAATTATGCAAATACCTATGTTGTGGCATGCTAATCCTAATTGGGAAGTAGCATACGGAATAATACACACTGACCAATATCATTTAATTAATCCACAAATTATGTTAAAGAATGGTGTGAAAGATGTGTTTATTGCACAAGGTGAACCATTGTGTTATATAGTTCCATATAAAAGAGAAGAGTACAATTTAATATTACAAGAGTGGGATGAAGAGTTATCTGCTAGAGGTTATGTAAATAATCTTGGTACATTTAGAAATGGATACAGAAAACTTTTTAGGAAACGTAATGCCAAAAAAGATTAAGTTTGTAGCTGTAAATAAAAGATATTCTAAAATACAACCACCACCCAAACCTGCGTATTCATATAAACCTAGTTGGTATTCTTTATCTCCTGTGTATATGAGTAATGGTACGCCTGATAAGAAACTTATGATGACAGATGAGGGTAAAAACATGACCTTTAAAAAATGTTTACCTTTTATTGATACTATGAAATCAGGTTACATTGTAGAGCTACGCAAAGACATGATAGTTCAACACAACAAAGATAATGTTTTTGATTTGCAATGGAATAGTGATGAGCTGTTATTTACAATACACAATACAAGCACGAATATAATAGAACCACCTACTGGATATAACAGTCAAGTTGTAAATTACATATGGAATACAATAATAAAAACTCCTAAAGGCTACAGTTGTTTAATTACACAACCTTTTGGTTGGCATGATACACCACTTAGAATGATACCTGCGATAGTAGATACAGATAAACAAGTATTAAACTTTCATTTTCCTATGTGGTTAAAAGAAAATTTTACAGGAATAATAACTAAAGGCACACCACTTGCACAAATCATACCTTATAAAAGAGAAAATTGGTCCATGGAAACAGACTATCTTGCAGATGGAGAACTAGATATATTAGCTGAAAATGGATTTAATGCTACTATGCAAAATCACTATCGTGATACAAGTTGGTCTAAGAAAAAATTTAAATAATGGTTTATCCCAAATTAAAAAAAACAAAGGTAGGTTATTTTTATATACCTAATGATTTTATGCATCCATCTTTACAGCAAGAGTTACAAAAGATAAATAAAAATGTTTATGGTTGTCCATCTATAGGTGGATTAAACAATAGACTTTTTACTCTACCTAGCATATTAAGTGTTGAAATAGAATTTGGAATTAATAAAGAAGGTCCTTATTACAACTATATGCTTGATGAAAAAGTTCATAGTACATCATCTGATATGCATGAGTTAATGGGTAACATGTTAAGTGTAAGAGCTTCAGATGATGGCAGAGCTGTACTACAACAAACTATAAGTATGATATTTGTAACTGATGATAAAGATTTAGAAATGACTTTGATGAATCCTTTAGATAATGTAGATAAAATTAATTGTTCTGCTGTCATAGGTTCTTTTTATCCATATGCTTGGTTAAGACCTATAAATCTTTCATGGGTGCAAGATAATATAAATAAACCTGCAACAATTAATTTAGTTAGAGATAAACCAAGTAATACAATATTTTTTAATAAACCTATAAATTTAAATGAAATAGAACCTACAGAAAAAATTTTAAAATTTATGTCATACACCACTGCTAGTATTAATTTTCATAGAAATATTCGTACAATATTTCCAACTATTAAAAGGAAACGACCCAAGCGTATGATATAATCCCTTGATGGATTATGTAATTGGATTTATATTAGGGTACTTTATAAAAAATTTTTTAGTATGGTTAGATGATTTTGCCATGCCGAAAGTACCTGATGATTATAAAGAAGAAGATTGGGATTGGATAACATGAATGGGAATGGTTATACAAATAAGGAACTATTAAATATAATTATTGAAACACAAGAAAAAACAAATGAGAGAATTGATTTGCTTCACGAAAAAGTAAACTCAAAGATATCACGACAAGAACTAAGTGGTTGGTTGGTTGCAGGCTCTGCATTGGTGGTGTTAGTCAACGCACTAATGTAGGAGGTTATATGGAATGCTGCGGACACGGTTGTTGCAATGGTGGTTAGTACTGCTTCTTATTGTTATGCCATTTACGGCTTTAGCAAATGAAACAGATAATACTACAACTACTACTACCACTACTGTACCTGATACTACTACTACTACTATCCCAGGAGAGGTCGAGGAAGTAGAAACTTTTGATGGTCCTTTAGAGGAAGAGACAGAAGAAGAAACTACAGAAACTACTACAACAACTACAACTATTCCTGAATGGGAGCAATCTACAGATATAGAGTTACCTGAAGATGAGTTAGATAGTCAAGGTAATGAAGTAGAGAATAACATACAGATAGATGATAGACATAGTAATGGTAATTGGTCATGTTGTGGTATGACAGATTTTCATATGAATTTACATTATCAACAACATGGTAGTGACAGTAATGACTATACATTTACATTACCTGAAACAACTACCGTAGATGAAGAAGAACTAGAGATAGATATATACGAGGTAGGTTTTAGGATAGGTGCTTTAAATAATGATGGAACAGTTACATACACACATACTGATGAAACTACACAAGTAAATGTTCTTGAAGGTCAGAGTAATAGTAATGTGCAAACAATGTTTGAGGATGTTGTTTATAACATATATGATACATTAGAAACATTTATAGAAAGTTTTACAATTACAATCAATGACTGGTCTTTGTTAGATGATATATCTTTTAAGTATATACAGCCAACAACCACGACTACTACATTACCGCCACCGCCTGAACCTGAACCAGAACCAGAGCCATACATACCTCCACCGCCACCTGAACCAGAAAAATTTGTAGTTATATTAGATAATGGAGAAGAAGCTGAGTATGAGCAGCATGAAATAGATGATGGTACAGTAGAAAGAGACAACCAACGTAAAAAAAATTTAGAAATATATGGTGTAGAATTAACTGATGAACAAATTGAAAGAGGAGATTTAGAACAATATGATATTGAAATCATTGATGATGAAGATATGGTTGAGGACGGAGAAGAGCTTCCTGATGATGTTGATATACCTGATGTTAATGAAGATAGATATGAAGATGAACCCAAATATAAAGAAGATGAAGAAGAAAATATTGAAGAAGAGGTCAGTGAATTTAATGACACAGTACTTGAAGTTGAAGAATACTTAGAAACTTTTGAAGAGGTAGAGATTATAATACTAGAAGATATAAAAGATATTGATATAGATATAGATGACTTTGATACAGAGTTTGAAGAGGTAAAAGAAGATGAGTTACACAAAGAAGATATACGAAGAGATGACGACAAAGAAGCTCCACAGGTCGAAGATATTACCGAAGAGTCTGAAGAGATACTTACTGAAGAGGTGGTTGAAGAAGAGATTGAAGAATTAGAAGAGATAATTGAAATACCTGATATAGAAGAAGAGGATTTAACAGATGAGGAAATCGAAGAAGCAATCGAAGTATTTGTGCAAGAACTCGACACCGAAGAAGTTGTAGAGGTACTAGAAGAAGTTAATGATATAGGTGTACAGAACCTAGAACAAGCCTCAGAAGAAGTACAGGAAGTTGTACAAGCTGTAGTTGAAGAGGCTATAGAAGATGTAGCAGAACTTACCGAAGAACAAGTTGAGGTTGTTGCAGAGGTATTACAGGTACAAACAGAAGATGTTGAGATTATTGCAGAGGCTGTTAAAGAAGATGAAGTAGTTGCAGAAGCTGTTGAAGAGTATGTTGAAAGAGCTGTAGAGAATGCAGATGTAGAAAACTATACACTTGCTGATGTAGTTACAGAAGTACAGTTTGAAACATTCTTAGAAAATCCAATAGAAACATTTGTAGATATAGATTTTGAAGATATAAGTATTGGAAGTATAGGAGATGATATGACACAAGACCAAAAAGAAAAAGCACAAGAGGTGGTAGTGCCAGTAATTCTGACTAGAATAGCTACTATGGCAGCTTTTGTATTTAGGAAATCATTATGATTAATAAGTTATGGTCATGGTTTGTACAAGCAATTAAAGAAACACTTAACTTAAGTTGGACTTTGGTTGGCTTAATTATTGCCACGTTGACACTTACTGGCTCTGCTCAACAAGTAACTGGGTTAGCCACTATAATAACATTAGCTGTATGGTTACTAACCATTGGTTTTAGAAAAGAATAATCCATAGGAGGTGGACAATGAAATTACAGGTTGTGAGAACTCAGCTTGGCAAAGATGCAACAAATGGCTTGCTATTTATTGATGGTATATTTGAATGTTATACACTTGAAGACCAATATCAAGCAGTAAAAGTTATGCATGAAACTTGCATACCAGAAGGAACATACGAAATAAAGTTTAGAACTGTAGGTGGATTTCATACAAGGTATGCAGAAAGATATGGAGCAGACCATTATGGAATGCTTTGGTTACAAGATGTTCCAGGATTTGAATATATCTTAATTCATACAGGGAATAGTGACGAACACACCTCAGGTTGTCTTATAGTTGGTGACACCCAACAAGATTTAGATGTTAATTTTAATGGTATGGTCGGTAGCAGCAGAAATGCATACGTAAAACTATATGAAAAAGTTGCTAAACAACTACTAATAGGTAACAAAGTTACTATTGAATACAGCAAAATACAATTAGAACCGCAAGAATCTAATGATGTTTATGAAAAACTACAAGAGATTAGCGGTGAAATTAAAGTATTGAATGCTAAACTAAGTGGTAGAAACATAACATAATGTTTAAAAAAAATAAAAGACAAAGAAACCAAGACGGCACATTTAAAAAAGATGTGGGGTGGACTCCTTGGAACGAAGCATGGAGTTATAAAATGAGTGAAGACCTCAAAGATATGCTTGAAAGAACTGCTTGGACCTTCATTGAAGCGTTCATTGGTGCTTTAACAGTTGCTCCTCTTGTAGGCGTAGAAGCTGAAACTATTCAGTTAGCTGCACTTGCAGGTGGTGGTGCTGCACTAGCAGTAGTCAAGACATACGCCAAAAAACAAATTAGTAAGTAGGTTAGTAGCAAAGCCAAGGTGTTAATCCTTTCTTCCTTGGCTCTTGCTAGTTAGCCCAATCTATAACATAACCAATATGTTTAGTTTTCACTAAGTTACAATGGCATCTCTCTGCGTATATTAATAAACCAAAGTTTCTTCTTAAGTCATGGACTTGTTGTCTAATACTCATACCTGCTTGATGTTTGCAAATAACTTTGTCATCATTTAAAACATCTCTTACAAAATCAAGTTTACTGATTTTTACATTCATGTGGACCATCTTCAAATAGTTCAAAACAAAATTCGCAATGATAATCATATCCTGGTACTGGGTGACTCATTAGAACGGCACTTCCCAATCTTCCATGCTTTTTGCTTTTGGCATTTCAGGCATGTACCATTGCTCTGGAGCTTTTTTATCATTAGCATAACTATCTATGTACCAGATTCTTGTGCAGTTTTTATCCTTACACTTCCAATCAGGATATGTTTTTTTAACTTTACCACTTGCTTTGTCTTGTCTGTTATCCCATAGTTCACTACCACAAGATAAACATTGAGGTGTCATTGAACCCTCTGTAACAATAATTATGTCATCTTCAGAAGGAGCAGAGGAATCAGCCACGGACTCCTCTGCTTTCTTCTTGGTATCAGTGGTTGGCGTTACTGAATTTCTCTTGACTTTTGCCATCTCTTCACGACTTGGTCTTGCCTTTTTACTCCCTTGATACTTCCAATTAGCTAATGCTCTACCGATAGCAGATGTTTCACAATTCTCCATCCATGATGTAGTGTTTGCAAAACCATCTCCTTTGGTCTCTTGAGCAATACCTGTAGCTACTAAAGTTAGTTCTCCCTCTACGTTTTTGAAAACTGAAGCTTTAATTGTTACACAATTACCATCATCAGTAATGTGAACAACATCTGTTTCTACTTTCCCATCAGGGTTATCTTTCCAATATTTTTTTAATCTATCCTCGACTAATTCATAGTCATCTAAGTTGAATTTCGCCATTCCACTCTCCTTTTGTATTAGCTTTTATTCTTCTTCTTGTAATGAATCAATAGGATTCACACCAAGTTTTACTGGTACGTACTCATACTTGCCATTTATTTTTACAATAAACTGAGGTATACTACCAACCCCTGCAAATTCAACAGCAACTACTTTTGTATCATTCATTATTCCTCCAAATTCACAAGATACTCAGCAGTAACTCCTTTTGTAGGTTTCACAAATAAACAAAATTGTGAAGGTCTACCCATACTTGCTAACTGTTCTTGTGCATAGCTGTTATAACTTTCTGTAGAACCATTTACCCATACACGAACATCATTGATATACAAAGATGTTGGTGTGTGATAATGTCCACAGACTGCGTGTGTGAAGTCTTCCATCAATCCTTGTGATGCAAGAGCTTTCCAGCCCAGTATTTTTTTATTGTAACCATAGAAAGGTACACCCATTGTTCCACGAATGTTATCTCCATGAAAACAAAAAAACTTGGCTTTTGGACCAAGTCTTGCAACTGTATACCAATGATTATCAACACCTTCAGGGATAATAAATTTTATTCGTTTCTCCTGTGCAAACATAGTTTGAAGAATCTTTCCTAACATCCTGTCAGCATTAGTCTCAGGATTATAATCTCTCCTAGACCTACCACCTAAAGCACCATGATTACCTATTACCCAATACACTTCTACTTCATTAAAATTTTCTAACAGGATAGATAGGAATGTATGTAATATCCTTGGACCATCAACAGTTACTTGTCTATACAAAGAACTGTCTATTAAATGTGACTGTCCTGGAAATATAAGTTCTCCCTCTACAATATCCCCAAGAGCAAGTACTGCACATTTATTTACATTATGTGTAGCTCTTTGTATTTCTGTGAGTTTGACTATCTTTTCTGCGTACCTTCTAACTCTAACTTCAGCTACATCAGTGTCGTAGTCTGGGGTTCTCTTTGCGAGCTGTATGTCACTAAGCAATGGAACACAAATTTCTGTTTGGGTTTTGGGTTTGTGTTTGATTTTAGGATTAGATATATCTGGAAATTCAAGTGTTCTCATTCCATCTCTAGCACCAGAAAACACGGCTTCTACCATGTCGGCTTTCTTATCTTTAAGTTTGTCAATCTGTTTAAATAATCTTGCATTAGTATCTTTTAAATCTTTTATCTTTTCGCTTTCAGCTTCAGCTATCAGCTTTGCTAATTCTGTATCAATTTTTTTGGGCATGGCGTTTCTCTAAATCTACTAGCCACAAGCGTACTCTACTGCGTGATACTGTAAAATCGTATTGTTCTTCAAGTATCTCAGCTACAACTCTTGCGTTAGCCTTTTGTCCGTGATTTTCAACCCTGTCTGCTAATGTTTCTATAAAAGGTATTGCTTCTTTTGGCATACGAGTAAGCCATGTTTCCATACCACCTGTTGTTTTTTTGGTAGATTTGGAAATAAGATTTTCAATTACCTGTTCTTTGTTTGTATCTGTCATAAGGTAATCATATCGTGATTGTGTTTTAATTGCAAGGATATTTAAAAGAAATGCATATGCAATGCATAAGATAAATAAAAAAAATAGCTCGGCTTTTACACCGAGCTATTCTATACAAGCTAGAAAGAGAGTTATAGCTTGTTATTTTAAGGCAAGTTTTTTAGCTACTGCCTTAACATTTTCCACATCTTCTATTGGAATTATGTTGTTCAACATCATAACTCGTTTGATTTCATCAAGCCCTTGTCTATTCAAGTTAGTAGGTTGTCCTGTTGTTTCACTAACACCTACACATTGTTGGTCGCTAACCCAAATTCTTGGCTCTGGTTGTTTTGCCAACCATTCAAGAGCTTCTTTATCAATAGAGTTGTTACCATGATTATTTAGTTCCATCATAGCGTCATCATCAACACGACCATTGTTAGCAATGATACGAAGGTCACCATGAAATCCATCAATCTCACATCTGTAACCAACATAACCTGCTATTGTGCTAGCAGGTAAATCGTTAATGATTTGTTCAATATCGTGGGTAGTCAAACCCATACTTCCAGAACAGTCAATCAGCATGCTACCCCCAGCTACGCTTCTCTTTGTAGAGAATACTTTTCTGTCTGTAGTCATTCTGTGCATGTTTCTAGGTACAACGCCAACGTCACTATTGTTTCGCCTTAGCTCTCTAATAGCTTTGTGTATTTTTCTAGTACCACGAAACCTGAAAGTTTTTGCTTTACCATGAGTACCACTTCCATGATACCATTCAAAAGCACGCTTATGCTTCCTTTCGGCATCTTCCATAATCTCTTGTGCAAGTTTGCCTTTGATTTCTGGGGGAAGAGATAATGTTACATCATCTTCTGGAACTTCAATGTAACTAGCACTTGGAAGTCCACCTGCTATATGGTGTTGGTTTTTGGTATTATTATCAAGCAAGTTGTAGATATTGTTAATTCTTCTTCTTACTTTAGTTTTATCCCAAATTTCTTTTCTAGTCCAAGTATGTCTAGTCTCGTCCCAATCCCAATGACCTGTACGAGTATTCATGGCATATCTCTGTACAGTATCCATAATTTGAATACAACTACGAATTACCATTGTAAGATAGTTTTTGTCGTTGTTTATCACATATTCAGGTAAACGAACGTCAATGTAACTATCTACTGCCACACTTACTAACTCGTTAACGTTGGCTCTGTAAGAGTATACAGTAAAGATATTCTCTCTTCTGTAACCATCTATAAAAGCACCAATGTCATTAGTTCTGTACAAGTTACCTATAAGTCGCATGAGAGAAATCTCATACAACTTAACGTCCATGTCTGGAAGTCTTGTATCCTTTGCTATCTCAATCAATCTTTTCTGTCTGTAAGACAATTCATCTTTATCTTCTGTATCTCGGTACAATCTAAGTAAACTATTCTTTTCTTCCATAGATAGTATCTTATCTCGTAGTCCCTTTAGATAGTGCGCATGCCTTCTAAACGACCAAAGATACAAAGCATAATACAACAACTCAGGTTTCTTGTTTACGAAACGCCAACCTTTGAATAGCTTATGCTTCATAATTAGAGCCTTAATTACATTCTCTCTATCCAACATACCGTTAGACAAGATAGATTTAGGAACAGCAATAACATTTCTGTCTTTCCGTTCTTCTTCCCATGGCGTTGTAGAGTATACAACATTGTGCTTTCTTACTTCATCACCGACAAGTGATAAGTTAGGAAGTATCTTTTGGCTCTTAACTTTGATTGAGCTTTTAACACTGCTACTAAATAATGACATCTTGCACACCTAGTGCTTCAAGAATATCAACAGCGTCATCTTTGAATACAACATTACAAGCGTCTTGTTCATCAACACCACTATCAAGCAGTTGTTTGAAAGCAATCCACTTACGAACAGAGAACTGTCCATTGTTGTAATCGTAATAAACAGCTTTTAGTTTAGCTGGTAGAGAAGCCAAAGCACTTGGGTGTACTTCATCAATCTCTAGTTTGATAGGAAACCTATCTGCAAGAGGCTCTGGTAAGTCATCAGGCATACCATTCATAGTTGCAATAACTTGAAAGTTTTTGTCTGGTCTTACAGTTTCCTTTTCCATGTTCGGTAAAGTAAACTTAGCAAACTCTTTGTCATCAAGTAAAGCATGTAGGAATGTCATTACATCTACACCTGCATGGTCTATCTCATTGATAACAAGTCTTGCACCTTCTTTCCAGCTTTTAATACCTACGCCATCTTTCCAGACAAAACCACCTTTGTCAGTAGCTATGTAATGCCCCATCAATTCACTTGCCGTGCTGTCTGCTGTAAGCGTAGTATTGTAGCTATTTTGATTTTTCTTTAGTTTGAGAGTGTTAGCTTGATAAGTTTTGCCCGTGCCTGCAACACCATACAAAAGTATTCTTGGCGAATGAGCAACAACTAGGTCTAACAATTCCCAATTATTCTTCTTCATCTCTTTCTTCCCTTTCTTGTAAGTACTTCTCAAAGTCTTTGATAAAATCTTCACTAAGTTTAGTTTTATCTACTTCGTCCCATACTTTAGTCCATTCTTTTCTATCAGCGTCCAAATCAATCCACCTAACTGTTGGTATGTTTGGTAGATGATTGATTACTTCAACAGGAACATCAAGTGTTACTGTTGCATATTCCTTTTCAAGAGGAACACCGACTTTACTTTTGACAACAACATCAAGCATTAGTCTTACGTGCATATCAGTTTCATGTCCATTCTTGTAGTAATGAGGCAAAGCCATCAACAAAACTACAGGAAATCTACTGTCAGCAACTACGTCCATTTTCATAGCTAGCTCTGTGTCCATTGTTTCATCAAGAAACTCTGGATTTAGACTTCTGTTGTATTCCATGTCAATAGCCAAGTCATTGAGATAACGAAGAATGTCTACTGTAATAGCACAGTTCTTCAGTCTCTCACTCATCTCTCTTACTCTTTCAATCTCACTCATGTCTTAACTCCTTTACATTCTGTTTTGTGTGATTGTTTTATCCAATAATCTGCGTCAAGAGTTATATCAGGGTGTGCCAAAATATCTTCTATTGACACTACTGCTTTGTTAACTTCTTGATTACAGTCCTTACATATCATTTGGAATTGTCCACATATCAATAGTCCAATCCATTGGATAATTCTCAAGTTGTTCTGTAACAAACTTGATTGCTTCATCTTTGGATACGTCCATTGGAAAGATGAAATCAACAGCGAGTTCATTTGTAACTCTCTTTGGGTTAACATCTTCGTACTCAAAGATTTCTTTATCTTCATTTAGTCTCATGTCTTTTCCTTTCCAAGTATTCTCTGTACCATACGACCTGTCTTTTCATCAACAATATCTAACTGTTCTTGTGTTAGATACTTTTGAGTAAGTCCAAGTTTTACTCGTAGGTACAAATCATCATCAACTTCAACAGAGAATGTATCACCATTGTGTTCTAGATTTGCTTTACTCATTCTTCTTCATCACCCCCCAACACATCTTTGATTAGCTTTTCTACAATATCACTAGCTTCTTCTTGGTTAACGCTACCAATTTGCATAGAGCCAACAATCTCAGGATTACCTAAGACAATCATGTCAGGTTGTGTTTGATACAAAGCGTCAAAGAATGTTTCTGCAAAGTCGTTATTGCTAAGCATATCGGCTACATTGTTTATCATTTCTTCTGTAGTAGCAAAGTCTTTATCCTTGACTAATACTTTAATCAACGAGCCAATGGCTTTGAGCTGTGTTGACACAGCAGTTTGTATCATTGTTTCCCATAGCTTTGTCATAGCTTCTGGATAATTCGCAGCTTCAACAGAGAACTTATGCTTAATTGCTTTCTCTTCACTAGGAGTAATGTGTACAACATTAGCACCATAGATAGTTTTCAGCCTTGTAGCTCTGTACTGCAAATGGTTTTCAAATCCCAGACTTTCAATATGCTCTATATACTTTTGAGCATCTTCATCATCTGGGTGTTTCTTATATACAGGCATTAATTAACACCACCTTTCTTTGTATTCATTCTTTTTACTGCTTGATAGCCACAAGTACGACACAATACTCTGTGATAAACAGAGGATTTTACATTGGCTTCTATCAGTAATTTTGTGTATGTGCCTTGATGACACAAATCACATATCATAATATATCTCTCTCTTTCTACGGTTCTCGTTGCTATCTGTATAAATAGCCTAGTGCAAACACTATCGCTCTATATACAGCGTAACTTCTACGCTGATAAGCAGTTAACTTACCCATAACTCTTTGTATATAAAGTTGTCAGGCTTGAATACGTGCCTGAAATGTCTGCACTAGGCTACTTACATAGATAGCTAGATACCCACGCAACTAATCACAATTAATAACAGGGAGAACATAGTTCTGCATGAGTATCTAGCTACCTACAGGTAACGCCGAAAAAGGACGGGCATGAAAAACCCCGTTTTACAAACAACAACGTTACCTTTGGTCTATTGGTAGGTAGCTTTACAGAGTGAGCATATCTTAGTAGTAGTTGGTATGTCTACAGGGTTGTAGAAAGGCATACTCACTCTATAAATATAATTACCAGAGAGTACATAACCACGTACACAAAGGGCTAACTTGTTTAGGCTATGTACTCTAGCTAATTACTTAGCGTCTACAGGCTTCACAAAGTCTTTTACGACCATAATCTATTGGTAAGACAATGTAACAGCTACTGCAAGTGCGATAGTTTTCTTCTATGACAGGGGTATCTGCATAGGGTTTCCAACTACCATCAGTAACCCCAAACTTGTCAGGAACTAATCCTTTGTCTGTTTCAGTAACAGTACCTTCCTTGACTTGTTCTCTCGTTACCTTAGCAATCCTTTTCATCTTCATTTCTAAATCCTTGTTCAATTCTCTACACTCGTAACAAAGACTTGAGATAGCGTCAGTAGATTTACCACAATACCTACAATCAGTATGGGGTATTACTGCGTTCTCTACATTGAGCATGTACTCTGCTGTGCTAGTAATGATAGGTAATCCTGTATCTACATAGATATGAACTAACTTACCATTTCTTTCAACAACCTTAGTCAATGCTTTCTTTGTCTTAGGCGTATGCTGAACATACTTTTTTCTACCCATAATCTATTTCCTTTCTACAATATAAATAAATATAAGAACAAAAAATGTCTTGCCGAAAATCTTACGCCAAAATTTTTGGTTTGCAACTTTCCTCATGTATGGGGAAGACTTGACAATCCCCTTTCACGCGTGTATAGAGAACCTTTCCCCATAGCATATGCGAAAGAAAAAAAAATTTTCTGGGTCTGTATGGGGTTCTCTTCTTTGTATGGGGGGTAGGTTTTGGTATGATACTAGCTGTGTTTTTTTTTTAGAATAAAAAAAATATATAGCAAGGGGGGAACTCCCCCCATGCTATACAACATAGGAACTATGCCTTACGATTTTTAGACCAACCAGATTTTATCTCTTTGATTTGGTCTAATGATGGGACACCTTCAAACTCGCGTGCGAGTTCATTGGTTCCCATCATGGATACAAGTTCTTTAGGCATTGTTCCGTTCTTGTTAAGTTGGAAGTTCTTGTTATTTACAAGAGCCTCAAACTGTATGATACAATCATAGTTTGTTAATGGCTCTTGATTAATAACAGTTCCAACAGAATTACTTTTGGAAGTCCAAAAGTCATTCATCTTAACAAGATAAAAAGAAGACTGTCCTTTTCGGCTCGGCACACTGAGGCGCTTGACGCCGAAGTATCCAGACGAGCCAATAGGGTCGTAGTTCTTCTCTTTATTTACGTAATTACTCATTGTTTTATCCTTTCTCTTGAGCTACTACTAAGGGTGCAAGAGCATTTGTCCCTTATGTGTCAACAATAATTCAAAACGCCTGTGGGCGTTTTTTTATTGCTAGGTATTTCTGCGAAATACTTTACTCATAAGGAAACATGTGCTAGAAGCACAGCCCTAATCATGTAGCTCGCTACATCAGTTAGGGCTTACTAGTAGTAGTACACCGTTAATGACTGCATGTATATGCAACGACATGCACAAGTGCTTGGCGTTGAGATGCAGTCAAGGGGACAATGTTTTGTTGGGATAACGTACTGTTAGCAATGATTATTGTATGATGTATGGTTCAATGCATAGGGCTATCATTTGTTATACAAAACACTACATGTAGTACCTAGAGTATTACGTTTCTTTTCATTGACATAACGTTTGTTTACAGAGTAACTATAGAGTAATGGGGGGTATGCACCGTGCGTTGTCTGGGACATCCTATGTCTTAACATAGGGGGTGGGGTATGTATATACGTAAGTAATTCGGAATATTCTGGTAATTTTACAAGAAGTTTAAAAGGGAGACCAGTAAGATGTTTGTGAATCTTCACTCGCGTGAAGTTATTGTTACAGGTTACTTACAGGTATTACCAAACAAGGACCACACCAGTCTCCCTGTGTAGTATTTTAACAGAAATCTGTATAATGTATAGTTTAAAATACGTATTATTTACTTGTAGACTGTGTAGTGTATTTTCGAACATAGCGGACATATATGGAAAATTTTTGAATTTTTTTCTTTCAAGAGTCCTTGGGTACTGACGTTGTGGTAATCCCAGTCCATCTATAAGATGCAGTCAGCTTTTTGCCGTCCGATAGCTCTTACCTGTAACTCTATAGTCAAAAAAAACTATTTGTTGTGGATAGTATAAACATAATGCTAGAATAAAACAAGTTATTTACAGGAGGATAAAATGTTTACATTTGAAACACAACATGCAATAGGCAAATTAGGCGAACACCTTATTAGACGACATTACGAGAGTTTGAAGAATGATGAAGGTGGGAATAAATTTATTTGTCGAGATGCAAAGTTTGACGAACAAATGAAAGGTGCTGATTTATTTATTGTCAATGATGAATTAGGTACAAGGTATGTAGAAGTAAAAACTGATACCAAAATGAATGATACAGATAACTTTGCACTTGAAATAATGATTGTACAAGAAGATGGCACAAAAAAGATTGGTGCAGTTATGAAAACTTTTCCTGACTATCTTTTCTATTGGCAACACCCAACTGCATTAGTTTATTGGTGGAAACCAGAAGAATTAGTACCACACATTCTTGAATGGTTAACACAAGATATCTACCAGATAGTAAGGTCAGAAAATAAAAATTTTTTTTCACGGAGTCTACTCGTGCCTAAAGAGGTTATGATGAAGACAGGAGTTGTACACGAAATGACAGTAAGTTATCACGTATTAGAAGATACATTAGCAAATGCATAATGAAGGTATGGATAGACCAGGATTTATGTACAGGAGACGGACTATGCGAAGAGATATGTCCAGAAGTTTTTATTGGAAAAGATGATGGTCTATATTACGTCAAAGAGGGCGACAAGATTTTTTCAGAAGAAGACGGTAATGTTGGCGGTGCAGAAGGTATAGCTTTAGTTCCTAAAGGTCAGGAAGAAGCAGTAATTGAATCTGCAGAGGAATGTCCAGGCGAATGCATTATGATAGAACCATGAGTAAAAATAAATGTAGAACTTTTTTACATCCAAACGGATATACAAATGTAAGTATATGCGATTGTAAATATGGAAGTGAACACCATGAAAAAAGTAACAAAATGCAAAACCTGTAATCAAGATTTTAAAATAAAAGGTGGATATAGAATATGTGGTAATCTAGGTTGTGTGAAGTATAATCAAAGATACGGAGGGAGATATGAAAATGCCAGGCAAGAAAAAAAAGAAAAGAATGCCTAAAAGAGGATACTAAAGTATCCATTATGTAAGGAGGTGGACATGTCCATAAAAAATCAACCAAATATATTTAGAACACCAGAAGATTTAAAATCATGGGCTATAGACTTACAAGAAGCATGTGGGTCAAAACTTATAAATAAAAAACCTAATATATCTAAAGTAGATACGTTGATAGATAAGTTTGTTTCTGATTATAATACAAACATGGAAAATATTAAGGAAGAATAATGGCAAAGAAAAAACCTGCAAGAAAACCCTTGAATGCAAAAACAAAAGCTACATTACAAAAGAAGGCTGCAAAGTCAAAATACACTTATGGACAGCTCGCAAGAGTTTATAGGCGTGGACAAGGAGCATATCTATCATCAGGTTCTAAATCAGCTTCCATGGCTGCTTGGGCTATGGGGAGAGTTAATAGTTTTATTAGGGGTGGTCATTCTCAAGATAATGACATAAAGCGAGGAAAGAGTGCCAAGAAAAAAAAGTAAAAGAAAGGTTAAGTATGAGAAAGGTGTACCTTCTAAGTATTTACAGAATAAAAGAAATTCTAAAGCGTCTGTGGCACGTGAAATTCGAAGTACAGCTAAGGCTTATAAGGAAGGACGATATATAGATTTGAAAGCTGTACAGAAATCAAGAGCTACTAAAAAAAGGAAAAAAAGATAATGGCTAAAACTGTAAGCTGGATGTGGAAGGGTAAAAGATACTATGGTACTCTTATTAGAGAAACTAAGACCCATAAGTTTGCAAGAACTAAAAATGGTAAGATAAAAAAAATTAGGAAGAAGAAATGAAAGTAAAAGGTGTTGACGTATCAAAGTTAACTAAAAGACAGCAACAAACATTAAAAAGACATGCTAAACATCATACAAAAAAACATATGCAGTTTATGGTAAATAGTATGAAAAGAGGTTCTACATTTACAAAAGCACATAAAGCTGCACAAAAAAAGGTTGGTAGATAATGCCAAAAGGTAAAAAAGGATATTCTAAAGCACAGAAAAAAATTGCAAGAGTTGCACCACCTTTTGATAAAATTACTGGAGCTGACTTTAAAAAACTTAGAAAAAAACCTAAAAGACAACCAAAAAAATAATGGCACATAATACAGCTAGAAAAAAAAATCTTTTAAAAAAACATAATCTTAAAGGAGTTAATAAACCTAAAAGAACTCCTAAACATCCTACGAAATCACATATTGTTTTAGCACAAGATGGTCATCAACTTAAATTAATTAGATTTGGTCAACAGGGAGTATCTACTGCAGGTAAAAAACAAGATGCAAGGTCGAAAGCAAGGAGAAAGTCTTTTAAAGCTAGACACGCAAAAAATATCAAAAAAGGTAAAATGTCTGCAGCATACTGGGCTAATAAGGTTAAATGGTAAATGTTGTATGTATAGCAGACGATTGTAATAATTCTTTACCACCAAACGCTACAAAGTATTGTTCTAAAAAATGTTATAGAAGAATATCTATGCGTATCAAAAGAGCAAAAGACAAAGGTGAAGAATATACACTACCTATCAAAGATGTAAATCAACCACAAGCTGCAACAGTAAGACGTGGACAGTATTACGAAAAATTTATTAATGAAGGTTATGCAGTAGAACTTCTTAATGGAAAGATAACAAGACAAGAAGTTGCTGCAGGTTTAGGATGTACAGTTGGTAATGTAGCAAGACTTATGGCTGCATATCGTGAAGATATAGAAATAGAAGCAGCTACACAAAACTGGGAACTATCTGATGATGCAAAGCAATCATTAAAAGAGTTCAAAGGTTTTAGAGATAGATACTTTCTTACAGAACTAGGTGTACCTTTTGAAACAGCAGACTTTCACAATAAGTGGATTAAGTCTATAAATAAAGCATTACTTAATGGTGGACAACAAATGATATTGTCACCACCAAGACATGGAAAGACAGAACTACTTATACACTTTGTAGTTTGGCTTATATGTAGAAATCCAAACATAAGAATACTTTGGATAGGTGGTAATGAAGATATTGCAAAAAACTCTGTATCTTCTGTTTTAGATACTTTAGAGAACAATGAAGGACTTAAAGAAGATTTTTGTGGACCTAATGGTTCATTTAAACCAGCTACAAGAACTGGTAAATCTTGGTCACAAAATGGCTTTACAGTATCTACAAGGACTGTTTCAGGTATAAAATCACCTACAATGGTTGGTTTAGGTAGAGGTGGTAAGATTCTATCAAGAGACTGTGACATAATTATTGCAGATGACATTGAAGACTTTTCATCAACTATGCAACCTGCATCAAGAAAAAACACTAAAAACTGGTGGACTACAACATTAGGTTCTAGAAAAGAAGAACATACCGCAATGGTTGTAATTGGCTCAAGACAACACCCTGATGATTTATATTCAGCATTATTAGAAAATGAAGCATGGGAAACAATAGTTGAAGAAGCACATGACTCTATGTGTGTAATACCAGAGTTTGATGAAGATGACCATAAAGATTGTATGTTGTGGGAAGATAAACGTAGTTTTAGATGGCTTATGAATAGAAAAAGAGATGCACAAACTACTGGTGGTGTACAAAGATTTGAGATGGTATATCTTAATAAAGCACAAGCAAAAGGTTTATCTTTGTTTAATCCAGAAGTTATAAAAGAATGTTATGACCATAATGTTGATTTAGGTAATATACCGCAATCTGCATACCTTGTTGCAGGACTTGACCCTGCTGCTACAGGATATCAAGCAGGATTTTTATGGGCTGTAGAAACATCTGTTGATGATATTAAGTTACAAATGGTTGATATGGAGAATCAACAAGGTGGAGGTCTTGAAGAAGCACGTAACCTTATTAAAAAATGGTTTGATATGTACAACTGTTATCATTGGGTAATAGAAGAAAATGGTTTTCAAAAAGCTATTCGCCAAGATGAAACTACAAAACAGTTTGCAAATATGCATGGAATAAAGTTAGAAGGACATGAAACTCATAAAAACAAATGGGATGAGAGATTTGGAGTTACAGCTTTAGCACCAATGTTTGCAGAACATAAAATTGTTTTACCTTTTAGTTCACCAGAAGCACAATCTAAGAGTATTGCATATACAAAACAACTTTCATATTTTGCTTCAAAAGGCAATAAAAACTCTTATAAAAGTGATATAGTTATGGCAAGCTGGTTTCCAATGAAAGTTATTAGAAACTTGCAAAAACTAACATACGCAGATATGGGATTAGATTACACTCCTAGTTATGAGGGTTACAATATGTTAGACTTAAATGATATACCATGGAGTTAATGTGACGCCTGACCAGATTATAGATAGAGCAACTAATCTTAAAAAGATGCATGATGATTCTCTTATAGATAGAAGTAGATTCAGAAACATTCTTAATGGTGGTGAAAATGGAATAAGAGATTTATTAGGTCCAGGAATGGATGGTATGGATTCTTATACATTACCAGCACCAAACTTATTATTATCTGCTTTAGATAGACTTGCACAAAAAATTGGTAAAGTACCTACACTTGATGTTCATATTACAAATGCAAGAGATAGTCAAAGAAATAAAGGTAAAAAAGATAAATTAGAAAGAATCGTTACTGCATTTGATAAAATGCAAAGATTAGATTTACAACTTCCACAAGTGGCTAGATGGCTTCCTGGATATGGATTTGCAGTATGGGTTATTACATCTAAACCAGATGCAAATGGAAACATGTATCCGTGTGCAGAACTTCGTAATCCTTATGATTGTTTTCCTGGATATTATGGAAATATGCAAGAACCACAAGAACTTGCAATTATTCAAAAAGTTCCTGTTAAGAATTTAATACAGATGTATCCAGAACTTAAATCATATTTTGAAACAGA
>CEVF01019015.1_pt1 | contig 27395 bp, 16 predicted proteins | sample 356441 | NCBI WGS metagenome assembly CEVF01 (sample SAMEA2622765, study PRJEB7988) | marine metagenome | biome: marine biome (ENVO:00000447); feature: surface water layer (ENVO:00002042); material: "saline water (ENVO:00002010), including plankton (ENVO:xxxxxxxx)" | depth 5 m | reverse complement strand
AGGAAAGCCTCGCCTTTGGCCCTGTTGGTATCGGCCAGCTTGTCCTGGGCCTCCTGCTCCGCTTTGCGGGCCAACTGCATCTTCTCCCTCATGATGGCCTCGATCTTCGGTTCGAGAGCCTCCACGCCAGCTGGGATTTCTCCAAGTTTTACACCCTTTCTGATACCGGATATGATGAGCTCAATCTGCTCGTCGGTGAACTGCATCCTGCCGATGCTCGTGCGGTCGGCTAGGATCAGACCGATGGCCTCGTAAACCTCGGCATCGGGTACCTTCTTTTCGTGTTGGGCGAGGCACGAACCGGCCGGGTGCAGGCCCGCGGAGAGCATGATGCCGGCAAGCAGGTGCTTGGCGACGCGGGGAAATGGGGTATAGTTCATACCCAGACGCTCACGTGTTTTGCCCGATAGTCAACGCAAATGGGCCTTGACCCGTCAAGGTTTCGGCTCTTTCCGTACGCAACACCGTAGTTCTTGAATTTGACGGTTGCCTTCATGCATCATGAAGCGCAAATTAAGAGGAAGGCTTAATATTAGAGGTAAAATATTGCCTTATGCTATTGTACCCAACCATTACCATAGGGGTCTTCCTCATCATTCTCGAGAGGATCGTTCCAGACCAGAAGCTTCCCAGCATAAGGGGTTGGTGGCCGAGGGTCGTGCTGATCAACCTGATCCAGTTGGGAATCATCGTCTTGGCCGCCGAGACGTGGGATCCGTGGCTGAAGAACTTCAAACTGTTTCAGTTTCCGGAATGTCCTGCCTTCGTCGGCGGATTCGTCAGTTACATCCTCGTGACATTCGTCTTTTACTGGTGGCATAGGTGGAGGCATGAAGTAAATGGTTTTTGGCTGCTCTTTCACCAGGTGCACCACAGCCCGAACAGGATCGAGACCATCACGTCCTTCTACAAGCATCCGCTTGAGATCATTGTGAATTCCATATTAATCGGGGGGATCAATTATTTCGCCCTCGGCCTTACGGTCGAGGCCGGTGCCTGGTGCATCTTCTATGCCTCACTCGGGGAATACTTCTACCATATGAACGTCAGGACCCCGTGCTGGATTGGGTATTTCTTCCAGCGCCCCGAGATGCATCGCATTCATCATCAGCGCAACAAGCACTACAAGAACTTCTCCGACATCCCTTTCTGGGACATGCTCTTCGGGACCTTTGAGAACCCCCCTACCTACAAGGGGAAATGCGGTTTTCGAGAGGAACGCGAGGCCAAGCTCAAGGATATGTTCCTTTTCCGCAACGTGAACGATCCCTTCCCTCCCAAGAAAAAATAACGACATGATCCACTATGCCAGAATTCTGCTTGTCTGCGTGGGGTTACTCAAGATCATCGGCTTCTCGGCAGGATGGAAGTGGATGGAGGGCATAGGGAGCGTGCTCGTCGCCTCTCCGCTCCCCATCGTCTTCACTGAGCAGAAAGGGGTGGAAACCTTTGCCCATGAGTTTCATCTCGAGTACCGCGACCGGGATGGGAAGAAGATGGTGCTGCCGATCACGCCCGCCCTTTACGGCCAGTTCGATGCGCCCTACAACTACCGCAACGTCATAGGGGCCGCTATTTCCTATGGTCCGGTCATGCCCGAGAAGTTATGGAAGCCCATCCTTCATTACTCCTTCGTGGAGCCTGGGGAGATTTCGTCCTCCATGGGCTTGCGGACTCCCTTGCGGTCTGCATCCGTCAAGCTAAGGACCAAGACCAAGGGCCGAGACGATTCCTGGGAACTAATCATCGTGCCCGAGGATAAAGATGAATAGGGAAGTCCAGGGCTATTCCAGTTGCCACTACACGGCTTTCAGGATCATCTTCGGTTCCTACCTGCTGCTTCACTTTCTTCACCTCGTCTCCTCGGCGCCGGATATCTGGAGCAACCAGGGCATTCTGGCCGATTCCTCCCTCAACTTCACCTATGGAATCTTTCCCAACGTGCTGGAGCTTTTCGATGCTCCGTTTCAGGTTCAATGCTTCATTGCCTTCAACGCCCTTTTGTCTCTAGGCATCCTTCTCGGCTTTTGGCGACGAACCTGTTGCCTGCTCCTGTGGTACGGCTGGGCCTGTCTTTTCCACAGGAACAACCTGATCTCCAACCCCGGCATCCCCTTCGTGGGCTGGTTGCTCCTGGCCAATGCCCTCATTCCCATCGGGGAACCCCTCAGCCTGTCCAAGGCCAAGGAGTCGGCCGGCGCATGGCGTATGCCCGCCTCCCTTTTCTACGGTTCCTGGATGATCGCGGCCTTGGCCTATACCGTGAGTGGGATCGACAAGTGCCAGTCTCCCAGTTGGATGGATGGAAGCGCCATCGCTCACCTTCTGGAAAATCCCCTTGCACGGGACTGGGCCCTGAGGGAATGGATGCTTTCCCTTTCGGCATCCGTCCTGTCTCTGCTTACCTGGTCGGTACTGGCCCTGGAAGTCGTCTTTGGGATTCTCTGCATCTGGGGGCGGACTCGGCCTTGGGCCTGGTTTCTCATCATGGCCATGCACCTCGGGATTCTCTCCATCGTCAGCTTTGCCGACCTTACCTTCGGGATGATGATGATCCACTTTTTCACCTTCGACCCGAGGTGGTTCGGGAAGTCCCCCAGGGAAGGGGTCGCAAAAGTGGTACTCTTCGACGGTGTATGCGGGATGTGCGACCGATCGGTCGATTTCTTCATGAGCATCGATTCGAGGAATCTTTTGCTGTTTTCCCCGTTGCAGGGGGAGTTCGCGGCCAAGGAGGCGAAGGAGGAAAGCGCCGATCTCTCCACCATCGTCTTCTATGACGACGGCACCCTCCACAGACGCTCCGGCGCGGTCCTGCGTATACTTGGGCAAATGGGAGGAATGTGGAGCTCGGCCTACCTCCTTCTGGTCGTCCCCGCTCCCGTGCGGGACTGTGTCTACGGGTTGATTGCCCGTAACCGTTACAAGTTTTTCGGCAAGCGGGAGGCCTGTCGAATGCCGACCAAGGAAGAGCGGGAAAAGTTTCTCGACTAAAGAATAGGCTGTCTCGGGTCTGCCGAGGAAAGAGGCGAAAGCGCAATTCAGGGATGGACAAGCAAAGGGATTAGGGGAAGGATCGCCTTTCGCCATTCGACAACCCAATCCCTTCATGAAGAAATATATCCTTTCCACCCTGTTCGCCCTGTCCTTCCTTGCCGCCTCCGCCAACCCCTTGGTCTATGAGGGCAAGTCGGGACCCGGCAAGGGCAAGCACGTCGTGTTCATCGCGAGCGACCACGAGTACAGGGGCGAGGAGACTTGCCCGGCAATCGCTCGGATTCTCGCCCACCGCTTCGGCTTCAAGTGCACCGTTCTCTTCGGCCTGGACGAGGAAGGGCACATCAAGCCCGGATCCTCGATCATTCCAGGCACCGAGGTGATCAAGGATGCGGACATGCTCTTTTTCTTCATCCGCTTTCTGGCTCCCGACGACAAGACCATGCAGCCCATTATCGATTACCTCGACCGGGGAGGGCCGGTGGCCGGCCTGCGTACCACCACTCACGGCTTCAACGGCCTGAAAGGGAAGAACAGCAAGTACAATTTCAATTCGAGGAACCCGGATTACGACTGGGGCTTCGGCCGCCAGGTCATTGGGGAAACCTGGAGACCGAAGGAAGGGGCGGGGCACTATGGGAAAAATCACAAGTACAGCACGGGTATGTTCGTGGTTCCCGAGCACAAGGATCATCCCGTGATGCGGGGGGTCAAGGACATGCACGCCATGTGCGGAGCCTACAGCGCCGTTCCCATCGAGGGATCCGTCATTCTGGGCAAGAATCAGGTTCTTGATTCCATGAAGCCAGACGGCAAGCCCTTGGCCGGCAAGCCCCCCAGTCCCTGCATTTGGGTGCGTGAGTACGATTCCAAGTCAGGCAAGAAGGGGCGAGTCTTCGCATCCACCCAAGGGGCTTCTCAGGATATCGTCAACGAAGGCTACCGCCGTTGCATCATCAACGGCGTCTTTTGGTGCATGGGTATGGAATCCAAGATCAAGGGGGACATGAACGTCGACTTCGTGGGTTCCTACCAGCCTACCAAGTTCAGCTTCGGGGGTGGCCGCAAGAAGGTCAAGCCCTCCGACTTGGTGGGTTTCGACAGTCCGTTGCTTCCGGAAAAGAAGTAGGGGCGGTGCCCGCTCCTTACTTTTTGGTCACCCAGACCGGGGAGGACCAGGCCATGTTACCGTCGCGCTGGATGACTCGGACGTAGTATCGGTTCTCCCCCTCGAGCATTTCCTCGTCGGAGATCGTTTTCTCAAAGGTTTTGCCTTCGAACTCGTTGAAATGCTTCCAGTCTTTTTCGTTGCGTACGATGGTTATCCGTTTGAAGGGTCCGGTGCCGTCGACCTTGAACCAAAGCTTCGGGGCTTTCTCCGTCTTGACGAAGGAGCCCAGAGGTTCTCCATTGCAGGTGAAGTTGAGATAGATCTTGTCGGTGGCTGCGATGGTGCGCCGGTTGTCCATGGCCTCGATGATACCTTCCCGGGTGAACTCCTTGCAGAAAACGCCTCCATAACTGGCGTGCTGGGAGATGTGGTCCGAGCTGGCGAACACCCCCAAATTGTGGCCGACGCTCAAGGCTGTTTGGTAGGTGCCGTTGGCGTGCTGCCCGAAGTCTTTGATCGGGCCGTGCGGCTCGCTTTTGATTCTTCCCAGGGAGGTCAAGCCGACCTTTGGACGAAGTCCCACGGTCGGCTGCGGGGCTCCTGCACCCTCGTAGGATACGCGTGCGCCCTGATAGATTTCGACCACGTTTTCAGAACTGTAGTCGAATTTCTCGTACTTTTTCCAGTCCGTACCCATTCCGGTTGCTCCGGTATGACTGACCAAGGCTGCGGGCTTGTCGTACTTCTTAAGCAAGTCCCACAGCTCGTAAGGTGAGATCTCACCCGCGCCCTTGGGATCGACGGGCAGGGTCTTTTGCCAAGGGGAATTTAGGTAGAGCGGACGCTTTATATAAACGACCGGGCCGCCTCGCTGGGCGAAGACGACGTTACGGTGACCCCAAGGCCAGCGTTGCTCGCGCTCATAGACGTAGACGGTGTTGAAGCGACCGGGGCTATGCAAGGCATCATGCATGCGTTGGTTGTGCCACCATTCGTAGACATGATACATTTTACCGGCGTCGGTATGGTCCGAGGTTCCAAGGAAGTCTATCTTGGCCAAGTCGTAGGCATAGCGGAAATGATCCACGATGCATCCGTCGAACCCGGTCCGGCAATTGGAAACGTCAGTGTGCCGGTGGACGTCGCCCCAGAAGAGCCCGTAAGTTTGACCGCCGACCTTCCATTCATGGCGGTCGAAGGCAGGGCGTTCGGGGGTTTTGTGCGAGTGAGGGAGTTCCTGCTTGGCCGGTGGCTTGGCGGGCTTTTCAGGGATGGCCGCCGGCAAGGACGCTGAGGAGGGCAGGGCAGCCAGAAATACGCTGGCCGTCTGGTGTGCCTTGTTCGGCCGCTGGTCGGAAGGCCAGCAAAGGCGAAGGTCGCCCTTTCCATAGGCAGGCAGGAAAACGGCGGTTCTGTCCTGCCCGTAGCTGCTGGTGGGTAACCGCCTTCTCGAGCTCCAGGTCTTGGAATCGAGGCGGTATCCGCTCGCGGCAACCCGCCAGAGCGCCCGGTTGAAGTAGCGGTAGACGACCCATGGGTTTCCGTCCTTGCCCACCCCAACCACGGGGCGGTTGACCGGGGCGCCCGCCTTGCCTGCGTTCCCGAGGGAGACCTCGGTGAACTTTCCGCTCACGATCTCGAATTTACCAAAAAGAACCGACTTTCCGGCGTTGATGCCCGTGTCGTTGCCATGCCCGCGATAGTCGAGCCCATGCTTCTCCTTTCCCCGCTCGGCCGTTATCCAGAACCCATCACCTTGGGCGGTGGCGGTGATGGAGGCGCGGGCTTCGTATCTGGGACTGTGGGCAATGGGGAATTCCTTGACTTGGCCTTGATCGTCCACCTTGGCTAGGTTCAGGTTGAACTCGTTACCCCGCGAACTGTCGTAGGCGATCCATGCATGGCCCTTTTGGTCGAAGGCGATGCTCGGTTCCCAATCTCCTCCCTTTGGCGTAGCCACCGCAATTTCCTTGGACCATTTTCCTGATTTTGGGTCGAGGAAGCGGGCGTAAACATCCGCTTCGCCAGCCCGGAAGGATTGCCAGGCAGCCCAGACCCGACCCTTCGAATCCGTTCCTGCATCCACGAATGCCTCGGCCGCGTCGGAGTCGGCAATGGTCGCAGGAGCCCCGAAACCCTTGTCCTCAGACCATGACCTTGCCCTGAGGTTCACGGTCGTGTCCTTGTGCGTTTCACCCCAAATGACCCAGGCCGTTCCCTTGCCGTCGATGGCGATTGCCGGTTTGTGCAGCACTCCCTTGGCCACGTTGGCGGATACTTGTTGCAAGTCCTTGTCCGTTTCCCGGCTTAAAATGAGCCGGTCAATCTTTCCATCCCATTCCAAATAGGCGATGAAGGCCTTGCCGTCCTTCCCCGCAACGGCGGTCGGCAAGTCGCATTGGATGCCATCGCGCCCGATCTTACTAGTCGGACCGGCAAGGGTGAGGGCGGTATTGATGAAGGGAATGGGCTTTTGGCCGAAGAACTTGGTCTTGGGTTTCTTTTTTGCGGGTGGTTTCGCGGGTTGCTTGGCCGCCGGTTTGCCTTTGGCGGGAGGCTGCTTCTTGGCGGCTTGAGCGAAAACCGTTTCGATTGGGCCGAGGGCGACGATGAGAAAGGCAATGAGGATGGTTTTAATTTTCATTTCGTAACAGGTGGTTGAGGAGCAAAGTTGATGGTTGAACCTCAAGGGGCTCGGGTCAAGGCCAAGCCCTGCGTTTTCAATTTGTTTTCGTCCCTTGTTTTTTGGGATTGAAAAAACTCAAGGAATTCGGAATGTACGCAGGATGCGAAAAATTTGCCCCCTGCTTAGCCTTCTGCTTCTTTCCATCTTCCCCGCCACAGGTTTTGCGGTGGAGGCGTACCAGGTTACCGCCAAGGCATGGAACGCCCTTGGGCGCAAGGACTGGAACGGCGCCATTTCCCATGCCAACCATGCCATCAAGGTATGGGGAGCCCAGGCCAGGCAGACCAATTCCAAGCTGGGTGGATTCGCGCCCGCCAAGGATGCCAGGAAATATACCAACCTCAATGAGGTGGGTACCTGTCTTTTGCTCAAGGGTGACGCCCTTCGTCAAAAAGGTGACGCAAAAGGGGCGATCGCCACTTACGAGCTGCTTTTGCGAGATTACCAGTACGCTCAAGTTTGGGATCCCAAGGGCTGGTTCTGGAAACCGGCCGAATCGGCACGCAAGAGCCTTGCCAAGCTGAAGGAGGCAACCGCACCCTTCAAGCTAAAGGTGGCCAAGAAGCACTTCACGGACGAGCAGCTGAGGTTTCCCGGCAAGAAGGGGATATGCCTTACCATGCGCCAGCCCGGGAAAACGGGGTCGGCCGAAGAAAATCTGCCCCGTCTCAAGAAGGTCAACCCTTACTGGAGTTATTCCTGGGGATGGGATCAGGTTCCCAACCAGCCGGCTAACGTCGAGTTCGTTCCGATGGCTTGGGGCGCCTGGTCGGTCGATGGCTTGAGCAAAGGGCTTCGAAAAAGCGTCGTTCCCCATATCCGATCGGGAAAGGTCAAGCGCTTCTTCGGGTTCAACGAGCCCGACAAAAAGGAGCAGGCAAACATGTCCTACCAGGCGGCCCTCAAGTATTGGCCCCAATTGGAAGCCCTCAAAGTTCCTTTGTGCAGCCCCGCCTGCGCCAACCCCGAGGGTATCAATGACAACAGCGTCCAAGGGGTCCGTGGTACCTGGATGAAAGACTTTATGCTGGAAGCCGATCGCAGGGGCTATCGCGTCGACTACACCGGAGTCCATTGGTACGGGGGCACCCACGTCCAGCATTTCAAGGACAAGATGAGGAGAATCTACGAAAAGTATGGCAAAAGGCCTATCCTGATAACTGAATTCGCCCCTGCCGACTGGGAAGCCCGCAGGCTCTCCCAGAACCGGCACAAGACCGAATACGTACTGGCCTTCATGAAGGAGGTTCTTCCTTGGCTGGAGAGGCAGGACTGGGTAGCGGGGTACGCCTGGTTCTCCTTTGAGCACAACCAGGCGGTCGGGCATACCTCCTCTCTCTACGACGCCAAGGGCAACCTGACCGCTTGCGGTCGGTATTACCAAAGCATCACCACGGAGAACCCGGATGGTGATCAGTCCGTCAAGTAAGGAAACTTAGCCTTTTTTGCGGGCTTCGGCCCGGTTTGCCACATCCTTGAGCAACCCCTTTTTCGGTAGCTTGCCTCGGGGGATTCGGGAAAGGATTGAAAAGCTGCCCTCGTCCATCCAATCGAGGACGTTTGCCAGCATTTTGTTTCCCGGATCATTGGTGATGGTATCGAGCATCCATTTCTCGGCAAAGGCTTTGTCCCCAGCCTTGTAAATCGCCCAAGCGGCAAGAGGAGGGATCTCGTCCTGATCGTCGAGCGCATTTTTTAGTGAGGGAATGGCGGACTTGGCGCCTTTTTCAAGAAGAAGCAAACCGATCACGGACCAATAGCGCATGACTGGGTCCTTGGCCTTCAAGCCTCGGGTCAGGGTCTTGAGGTTCTCCGTTTCACGGGTGAGCGCGAGGTCGGCATAATCCAGGTATTTGGCCAAGGGGTAGAGTTCGGGATCACGCACGAAGGCATAAACCGTGGTGTTTTTCTCTTTGATCATACGGTTTCTCATTTCCTCGGGGATGAGCCCGGAATCAAAGTACTTGAGCTGTTGTCGCCTGAGTTCCTTTTTCAGTTCCTTGATTTTGGCCTGGTGTAAGGGGTCGTCGATTTGGTTGTCGACGTTGTGGAAATCCTTGAAGTTATCGTAAAATTCCTCCGACGGGCGCGGTTCGAAGAAGCGGCCGGTCACTGCATCCGTCCTGCCTGCCTGATGATGTCTTTCCCAAGCGCCCGTCGCCTTCATTTTGTGCATGTAGGCCAGAAATTGTCCATTCGGGGCGAAGGGCGCGTAGTTCTTATGGTAGGCGAATTGCTCGTCGCGCATCACCCGTACGTTGTCGAACCGTTCGTCCGCGCGCTCTCGCCAGGAGAAATGGTATTTCGGGGCAGGTTCGGTTTGCGGGCCGAGAAAGATTCTTCCTTGAAAGTTTTTCGTGATCTCGGCCCCCGTGAGGCTCAGCCAGGTCTTGGGCATGTCGATGAAGCTAACGATGCGGTCGACGGTGGAACCGGGTTTCCCGCCCTGGGGGTATAGATGTTTCCATTTCTTCGGAATACGGACGATCAATGGACAGTGAATGCCGCTTGAATAGAGGAAACGCTTGCTCCGTGCGAGCACGCCCCCGTGGTCCGAGTTGTAGATGATGATGGTGTCCTCGTAGAGTCCGTCGTCCTTGAGGCGCTGAACCGCTTCGCCAACGGTACGGTCCATGTTTTCGACCGCTCCACCGTACTTGGCGTAAGTCTCCCGCATCTCGGGAATGTCCGGGTGATAAGGAGCGAGAATCATTTTGGCCGGATTTTTCGATTCCTTGCTCAAGGGTCCGAAAGCGCGGGATTCATGACTGTGTCCGATATTGAATACGGTGAAAAAAGGCTGTCCATCCTTGCGCTTTTTCCAGGTGCCTGCGTAGTCGCCACCGGAATAGTTCCAGAAATCCTTGGGGTTTCTACCATTGGGACCACGCAGGTTGTAGTCCGTTTTCGAGCAGTTGCTCGTGAAGTAGCCGATCTTTTGCAATTGTTCGTTGTAGAAGCGGATGAACCCGGGGATCTCAAATCCGCTGCGCATGGGTTGCGTCCCGTTTGAAATCGCGTGCATGCCGGTAATCCAGGAAGAGCGGGTCGGGGCGCAGACGGCACCGTTGTCGAAGCAGTAGAGGTAGCGGAATCCTTCCTTTGCGAGCTGGTCGATATGGGGAGTCTTGGCATTCTTGGCTCCGTAACAACCGACCCATTCGATGCTGTTGTCCTCGCTGGTGATCCACAGGACGTTGGGTTTCTTGTCTTTTCCGGATAGGGGAAGAAAGCCGGCTAGGACAAGGCTAAGAAAGGCTAACTTGGATGAAAGGTGGTGCTTTGCATTCATGATTTCTTACTTTGAGGGTCTTCGAGGTTTGCGCCTGTTCGCCTTGTTTTTCTTTTTCTTCGACTCTTCCGGTCCGGGGGGGGTTGTTGATTCTCCACAATCGGTCATGAGCTTTTTAAGTTTTGCCTGCAAGCTTGCGATTCTTTTTTGATGTTCGGGAAGGCTGGATAGGTCGTTGATTTCATAAGGGTCGCTCACGACGTCGTACAATTCGAAGGGTTTGGGCTGAAGGATCCGTTCCACTTTGCGGGCAGCGGTTTCATTGGTCTTGGCCTCGTCCATCCATTCTGCCCAGGGCTTGGAAAAAAACTTATTTCTGGAGGTGAAGTTACTAAAGACGTGGTTCCTTTCGGGGTGTCCGGTCCAGATCAGTTTATAGGTGTCCGTGACGATTGCCTTTTGCCAGAAAGGGTGGATGTTGGAGATCAGCACTTCATCACGATGGCTTTTGACCTGCTTGCTGGTCCATAATTCCTTGAGTGACTTGCCGTCCAAGCCAGGGTCTTTTCCGCCTGCGAAATCGACCAAGGTCGGAACGACGTCGCAATACATGGCTAGGGCGGTGGTCTTTCGAGACAGGATGCGTCCCTTCCAGTAGGCAAGGCAAAGAGCCCTCGATCCGTGCTCGTAGGGAGACCATTTGCCCCGGGGCATGGCAATGCCCTGTTCGCTTAGAAAGATAAGGATCGTATCCTTTTCCAAATCCATTCTCTTCATGAGCTCACGAGTCTCCCGCACTTGTCGGTCCAGCACCTCCACTTCGGCGGCATGCTTGGCCATCGCCTGCCGGGCAGTGGGCGTATCCAGGTAATGGGGTCTCACCCGAATGTTGCCGGCCGGGAAATTCGATTCCTTGCCGTGATCCCAGGGATGATGGGCATGAGTGGCCGCGATAATTACGCAAAACGAGTTTCCTTTCTGCTTCGCCTGGGAAACGTAATTTTCGACCCCATCGAAAGAATGCACTTGGTTTGAGCCATTTCCATTAGGCGAAAATCCGGGGATCACGTCGATCTTGGCCGACCCCAAGCCGAAGTGCCTCTTTCCCGTCAAGCCAACCTCGTACCCAAGCGGAATCAAATGATCGGCGACGTTCCTTACCCCCGTGCGCTTCTCCTTTACGGCATTTGCCAGCACGCCGTTTTTCTTGGGGAGCAGTCCGGTGTACAACTCGGCCCGCAAGGGGGCGCATTGGGAAACGCTGCAGTAGAAACGGGTCATCATGCTCGATTCGCTCGCCAACTGGTCGATCGCCGGAGTCCTGGCTTGCTTCATGCCGGTGCATCCGAAGGCATCCCAACCAACGTCGTCCCCGATGATTATGATGAAGTTTGGTCCGCCGTTTTTACCAAAGGCCGGGAAGTGGATAAGCAAGGATGCAAGCAGGGTGAAATAGGTTGAGAGCTTCATAAAAGCAAATGGCTTGAAAAGACTATGTTTGCGGCAAACTCGAGACGAATTCGGCAAGGTGGCGCTTGGCTTGCCCCATGGACTGGTATCGGCGCGCCTCAACGTTCTTGTTTCCCGAAAGCATTGCGGAAAGGGTAAATTCGGTTTGTCCGGCGTCGAAAAGGCAGAGGATCGGCTTGCCGAGCTTCTCGGCAACGCCGATCTCATAACCGACGCCGAGGGAGGGAGTGGTGACTTCGGCGACCACTGCGTGGCAGGATTTCAGCCATTCCAGATCCCTGCGGTAGATTTCATCGTCGGGCTTGGCTTCCTCGCCTTGCGTCCCTAGTTCGGGACTGCCCACGTGCTCGGTCAGGACCTCGGCCAGGGTGCCCAGAAACTCGATCAACTCGAGATACTTCGCTGCATCCTGCCTCCCTCCCCGGATTGATCCTGCAAAATAGATTTTCACGACGGTTTCCTAGAAGTCTATGACGATCTTGAGAGCCTGGCGTTCGCCCTTGGCAAGGGCAGTCATGACGCTTGGGGTATCTTCTAGCCCACAATGCCCTTCGATGAAGGTTGCGAGCTCGGATTGCATCCCGGGCAAGATCTCCACCGCCTCCTCGAATGCCTTCAAGTCGAACCCATAGGTTCCGATCAGTGAGATTTCGTTCGAGACGACGGTTTGAAGCGGCAACTCAACCTGCTTGGCCAAGTTCCCGATCAGCAGTATCGTTCCTCCTTCCGCCGCCATTTCCACGGCTTGGTCGAAGGAGGCTCCGATCCCTACCGCGTCGATGACCAACTCCGGTCGGTTCCCTAGTTCATTCTCGACCTTTTGGGCAATTCCGGCGACTTCGTCCGCAGGATCGACCCGGACGGTTTTCCCACCGAATGATCGGGCCCGCTCGAGCTTTTCGGCGATCGGATCGAGCACGAGGGCCTGTTCTACTTCCCGGGAGCGCGCTACCAAAAGCGAGCAAAGGCCGATGGTGCCCGAACCGATGATGGCGACCGATTTCGGGGCAATGCCTTTTTCTTCCAACCTGTGAAAACCGTGCAGGGCCACCGCCACCGGTTCGGCGAGCACGCTTACCTCGGGGGGGATGTCCTCCGATACGGATATGGCATTGCGGGCAGGCAAGGCAAGGTATTCCGCCATAGCACCGCGTGTTCCCAAGTTTACACCGACCACGCGCTTGTTCAGAAAACTGGGATCTCCTTCCTCGGGGGAGGGAGCCTCGTCGGAAAGGACGTTGAAGACGGTAACGCGCTGGCCGACCTGCCGGTCGGTGACGTCTTCGGCAAGTTCCACGATCCGCCCAACCACTTCGTGGCCCATGACCATACCGGGGGTCCGCCTTCCGCTTTCGCCGGTGAAGCCGTGCACGTCGCTTCCGCAGATCCCGACCGACTCCATCTTGATCAATACCTCCCCAGTTTCCGGTTTGGGCTTGGGCAAGTCCTGCAGCGTCATTTTCCATGGTTGCTCGTATACCAGCGCTTTCATGCCTTCGATCCTTAGTCCAGTTAAGCCGTCCGATCGAGCAGATTCCCTGAGAAGAGATGAATTGATTTTTAACGTTTCCTGCTTGGATTCGCTCAATGAAGCGGGATAATCCGTTTTTATGTTGCCCTATGTCCTACGCTCCGTCCAAGGCGGTCTCCTCATTGCCTTGTTTTTCCTGAATCTACAAGCTGCCCCGGATCGGCAAAGCTTTGCCAAGGAGGACAGGCCCATCGAGGGCGTTCCCCTCGAGGCTTTCGACTTGGCCGACGATAACCTTACCATCGAGCTTTGGGCCAGGTCTCCTCTGATCTATTCGCCCGTGGCCATGGATTTCGATGCTCGAGGCAGGCTCTGGCTGACTGAGGGCATCGACTACAACCAGGGCCTGCGGGTCCAGTCCGGTCGATCCATCATGGTGGTGGAAGACCGCGATGGGGACGGCAAGGCGGATCATTCCCATCCCTTTGTGACGGAGAAGGATCTCCGGCACGCGCCCTTGGGCATCGCGGTCTTCGACAACCGGATCGTTCTATCTGCGACCCCCTCGATCATCGTCTACACGGACGTCGACCGCAATGCGGTCTTTGATCCGAAGATCGACGAGAGGGAAGTCTTCCTTACCGGTTTCCAGAACAAGAACCACGACCATACCGTTCATGCGGTGGTGGGAGCCCCCAGCGGGCAGTGGCACTTTTCCTTTGGCAATTGCGGGGCCGACCTCAAGACCAAGGACGGCAGGCACTACTTGGCCGGTTGCTACTATGGATACCCCGAGGCCATCGGCAGGAAAAGCTGGGACGGAGAGGTCTACGTCGGCGGAATGACCATGAGGATCAACCCGGATGGCACGGGGCTCATGCCGACCGGGGAGAACATGCGTAACCCGCATGATATGTTCGTGACCTCGCATGGGGACGTCCTGCAGAGCGACAACGATGATCCTGCCCACAGCCGTTCCTCCTGGATCATGGAACACGCCAATATGGGCTATGCAGACCTGAGGGACGGAAGCAGATCCTGGGAGGAAGTGGCCAAGACTTGGGAGGAGCCTGCGGGCTGGAACAAGAACCGCCGGTTTTCGCGCTCCCACTGGCGGGAAAACTATCCCGGAGCCTTCCCCCCCGGCTCGATCTACGGAGCCGGATCACCAACCGGAAACCTTTTTGTCGAGGACGATACCCTCGGCTTGGCAGGGACCTACCTGGTATGTTGCATGGTAAGAAAGGAGATTATGGCATGCTCGCCCAAGCTGGTGGATGCCCAGATCGAGATGGGTTCCCACCGCCCGTTCGTTAGCCTCAAGCCTGCAGAGAAAGGTCAGCGCTTTTTGCCCACCGACGTCGCCCTTGCTCCCGACGGGTCCCTTTTCTTCAGTGATTTTTACAACGATACCAGCAGACGGACAAACCAAGTGAGCGGGAGCATTTATAGGATCACCCGCAAAAACGGACATAAGCCGGTCAAGTCCAAGATTGATTTTTCAACTGTCTCAGGTCTTTTGAATGCCTTGAAAAACCCAGCCGTCAACGTACGTACGCACGCCGCCGCCCAGTTGGTCGAAAAGGGAGAGGGCGCCGCCAAGCAAGTCCTTGTTTTTCTGCGTGAGCATGAAAAGGACGCGACCTTGCGTTCCCGGGCTGTCTGGGTTTTGGCTCAGCTTGGTAATTCCGGTCGCGCGGAGGTTTCAAAATATCTGGATGCGGAGGATGAGCCCGAGAAGGTGATCGTGGCTTACCGCGCCCTGAGGCATGCCGATCCAGAGGGTTTGCTTGATCGAGCGCATGCCTTGGCCGAATCCAAGTTCCCTTCCGTGCGCAGGGAGGTTGCGGTTAGCTTGAAGGGAGCGTCCTTTTCCTCGTGCAAAAAGGCCCTGGAGCCCCTAATTGATGGCTACGACGGGCGCAACCGGTACTACCTCGAGGCTCTGGGGGTTGCTTTCCACGGCAAGGAGAGGGAAGTGTACGAACAATTGATCCGTCCTCTTTTTCCCAAGCCCCAGCAATGGCAATGGAAAGCAAAGAATCTGGCCTGGCGCCTGCATACGCCCGAATCCATACGTGACTTGGACTTGTGTATTCGGGCTCAGGAGCCTCCCGTCGACGAATTCCGCTTCCTTGCCATGGCCTTTGCCGGTTTTCGCAACGACGAGGAACGCGTCGACCGGAGCAGGCGGTTGCAGAACCTTGGAACCCTGCCTGCCTTTCAGGCTCCCTACTATCAGGAAACGGTGCGCGAAATCATCGCCAAGGACCTCAATGACCTGAAAGGGGAAATGATGACCACGAGCTATCCCGTTCCCGCAAACCTCGGCTTGCCTACCAAGGTCTCCGAGCCGGCTCAAATCGCCAAGCTCAAGGGCGACCCGGCCCGCGGAAAAGCCCATGCCGGGAAATGTTACCTCTGCCACAAGATCGAGGGCGTGGGCGTCTCCTTCGGCCCCGAGCTCACTCATTGGGGGAAGGAGCGCACGGTGGAGGAAATCGTCAAGGAGATCGTCTATCCCGATGCCAAGCTGGCCCATGGCTTCGAGAAGCCCGTCCGCCTCACCTCCAGAAAAACCGGCAAGGTGGCGGAGGGTTTTCTGGCCAACTACAGTTGGCACGCGGGCTCTCTCAAGCTCAAGGTGATGGGCGGGCAAACCCGCAAGATTCTCTTCCGCAGGGCGGGTGCCAAGGTCGATTATCTCAACGATTCCTGGATGCCTTCTGCTTCCGAGCTCGGGCTGAAGGACCAAGAGTTGGCGGACTTGGCCAGTTTTCTCAAGGCTTGTGGTTCCGACGCATCGGCTCCAGCGGTTGCCCGGTCCGATGAACCCGTTCCTCCCACCGGCAAGGAACCTGGCTGGCAGGTGCTCACGGGCGAGGATTTCGTGAACGTCAATTGCTTGGCCGACACTTGGCGCTGGGAAGGCGGGCATGCCTTCTGCACGGGGAAGCCCACGGGCGTAATCCGCTATCGCGAACCCTTGAAGAATTTCGAGCTGCTCCTCGAATGGATGCACAAGAAAAAGGGGGGCAACTCGGGCGTCTTCGTCTGGGGTACACCGACCAGCATCGCCAAGCTGGCGGCAGGCCATGGCCGCCTCCCACACGGCATCGAGGTACAGGTGCTGGACCTGGGCTATGCGGAGGTTTATACCAAGAGACACAAGAAGCCGGCCGATTGGTTTACTAGTCATGGAGACGTCTTTCCCGTCGGGCCGGTCAAAATGAAGCCTTTTCCACCGGTTGCCCCTAACGGCAAGCGGAGTTTTCCCTCCAAGGAGACGACCAAGGGAATCAATCAATGGAACCATTACTACGTACGGGCCGTCGATGGCGAAGTCCGTCTCTGGGTGAACGGGGAGGAGGTCTCCGGCGGGGACGGCATTTCCCCCGCCTCGGGCTACCTTTGTCTCGAGTCCGAAGGAGCGCCCATCGAGTTCCGCAACATCCGCCTACGCAGGTTGTCCCCTCCGATCGATGCGGGCAAAATTCCCGCCTTCGTTCCTCCCACCCCGGTCGACCTCAAGGGACACCCGGCCCTGGGCACTTGGAAGTACCTGAAGGGCTACTCCCGGGAAGTACGGGAGGACGGCGTGGTCATCCTGCGTAACGGAGAGAACGTAATCTGGAAAAAAAGATGCATTTCAAAATCGGAGAACGAATTTGTTCTCGAGGGCAATTACGTCCACAAGTTGATCGGGGAAGTCCTTCACATCGAAGGGCGCTACAAAGCAACCAAGTAAAGGGCTGAGGCCTTCTCCCTCCTTCCGTTCCTGTGAGAGGCGTACGGGTCCCGTGCCTCCGCAAGCGGGGTTCAATTGCTCATTGCTTCCAGTGGAGGGGCGAACTTGGTCAAGTTGATCCCTTCCACGGCAGACTCGTATTCCTCCATCGTGGGGATTCTTCCCAGAATCGCCGAAAGGACGACCACCGGAGTGGATGCAAGCAGGGATTCCCCCTTCTTGCGTTCCGAGTCCTCGACCACCCTTCCTTGGAAGAGACGGGTGGAAGTGGCCATCACGGTATCGCCTTTTTCGGCCTTTTCCTGATTGCCCATGCACAGGTTGCATCCCGGTCGCTCCAGGTACATCATGTTCTCGTATTCGGTTCGGGCGGAGTTTTTTGGGGCTTCGTCGTCGAATTCGAAGCCGGAATATTTCTGCAAGACGTTCCAATCCCCTTCTTCCTTCAATTCATCGATGATGTTGTAGGTTGGAGCGGTGACTACCAAGGGAGCCTTGAACTGGACCTTGCCTTGTTCTCTCTCAAGGTTCTTGAGCATTTGAGAAACGATTTTCAAATCTCCCTTGTGAACCATGCAAGATCCCACGAATCCGAGGTCTACCTTCTTGGAGCCCTCGTAATAAGAGACGGCTCTTATCGTGTCGTGGGTATAGCGTTTGGACGCGTCCTCGTTGTTAACGTCGGGGTCGGCGATCATCGGTTCGACGATCTGATCCAAGTCGACCACGAATTCCTCGAAATACTTGGCGTCTGCATCCGGGGTGAGGGCCGGTTTCTCACCCGACCTTATTTCCCCGATCCTTTGCTCGGCCCTGTCTACGAGACCCTGTAGTACTTTCCCATCGTTATCCATTCCTTTTTCTATCATCACCCGGATCCGGCTTTTGGCGATTTCGAGGGATTCGATCAGAGTCTCGTCCTGAGAAATGCAGATGGAGGCCTTGGCCTTCATCTCGGCGGTCCAGTCCGTGAAGGTAAAAGCCTGGTCGGCGGGCAGGGTCCCGATATGGACCTCGATGATCCTTCCTTGGAATACGTTGTCCCCGAATTTCTGAAGCATTTGAGCCTGAGTGGCATGGACCACGTCTCGGAAATCCATGTGGTCCTTCAAGTCGCCCTTGAAGGTTACCTTCACCGACTCGGGAATGGGCATCGATACCTCGCCGGTGGCGAGGGCCAGGGCAACCGTCCCGGAATCGGCCCCGAAGGCGATCCCTTTGGACATCCGGGTGTGGGAGTCGCCCCCGATGATGATCGCCCACTCGTCTACCGTGAGGTCATTCAAGACCTTATGGATGACGTCCGTCATGGCGTGGTATTCGCCATCCGGATCGCGGGCCGTGATGAGGCCGAACTCATTCATGAAATTCATCAGCCTGGGAATGTTTTCCTGAGCCTTCCTGTCCCATACCGAGGCGGTGTGGCATCCCGATTGGTAAGCCCCGTCGACGATGGGGGATATGACCGTTGCGGCCATGGATTCCAGTTCCTGCAAAGTCATCAGACCCGTAGTGTCCTGAGAGCCCACGATGTTGACCTCCACACGGACGTCCGATCCGGCATGCAACACCTTGCCTTCAGCTACCCCGACTGCGTTTTTGTTGAAGATCTTCTCAACCGCCGTGAGGCCTTGGCCTTCATGGGAAACCTCCTTTGCCGGGGCGTAAGCGGACTGCAACTCGATGCCCAGCGTGTCGGCCGCGAAGCTCTGCAGCTTTTTGCCGAACACGATGGCATAGGACCCTCCTGCCTTGATGAACTCAAGTTTTTGAGCGGTCAGGGCGGGGGAGACGTCGACCAGTTCCGTTTCCCCGTTGAACAATTTCTTTTGCTTTGTGTTGATCGTGAGGACCGTGCCGGTGTCCACGGAGTAGGTTTGCTCTAGTTCCGGCTCGCCGTTCGCGTCGAGAACGGGCTTGCCTTCGGAATCGAGCTTCCTGACCCAGTTGTTGAGATCTATCCCGATCCCTCCGGTCACCCCCACGGTCGTTTGAAAGATGGGTGATATTCCGTTCGTTCCGCCTACGATGGGCGCAATGTTCACGAAGGGGACGTAAGGGCTGCCGGGTATCCCGGTCCACAGGGCGACGTTGTTGATGCCCGACATCCTGGAGGACCCGACGCCCATCGTTCCCTTTTCCGAGATCAGCATTACCCTCTTGTCGGGGTGTTGTTTCTGGAGCCCGCGGATTTCCGCCTGAACGGCCTCGGAAATCATGCATTTTCCGTGAAGTTCCCGGTCCGCTCTGGAATGGGCCTCTTTCCCGGGGGAAAGAAGATCGGTGGAGATGTCTCCTTCTGCGGCTACGTAGGTGACTACCTGGATTTCCTCCTCGACCTCGGGGAGCTTGGTAAAAAACTCGGCCTGGGCATAGCTTCGCAGAACATCCGAGGCGATTTCATTTCCCGCCTTGTGGGCCTCTGCGATTCGCCCCATGTCCGCTTCGTAGAGGAAAACTTGCGTCTTGAGTACCTCCGCGGCTTCACGGGCGGTCGAGGCTTCGTCGCCGAGGGCCAGGTCGAGGAGAACCCGGACCGAGGGCCCGCCCTTCATGTGCGACAACAATTCAAAGGCGAAAGCGGGCGTAATTTCCTCGATTACGGATTGGCCGAGAATGATCTCCTTGAGAAACTCGGCCTTTTGTCCCGCCGCGCCGGTCGTGCCCGGCAGGGTGTTGTAGATGAAGAAGTCCAGCGACCCCTTCCTGTGCTCGTTTCCCTGATCCTTGATCTGGGAAATGATTTCGGTCAGTAGTTCGGCATCGAAGATGGGCTTCGGACCAAGGCCCATGCCTTTCCTGTCTTCGATCTCCTGCAGGTAATCCTCGTAGGCACTCATGGGTATAGGCAGAATCCTAATCCGAAGCTTGATTCTTTCAAGCAGATTTCATCCTTCCCTCCGTAGGCTATTTCCCTCCGTAGGCTTCCTTGACCAGGTAGGAGCCGGTCGACTGATGGGGGGTAATGGGCCAGTCATCCGTCCGGAATGGGTAGGCGGGCAACTCGCGTGCATTCATCAGTCCGCCCATGGGAAGGTTGCTGAACGCATAGCGCGCCGCAACCGGTTCGGGGACCTCGTCGTGCCAGATCACGACCGTTCCCTTGCCTTGGTCCACCCGGGCGCGGGCCTCGCGGAAAACCCGGTCCTTGCCCGCGACGTAGAAGCCGACCTCCACGTCCTGATCCAGACGCAACCCCCTGCGCGTTTCCTCCCTGAAACTAATGATCATCTTGCCGTTCTCCGTCCGGTGCGACTCGTAGACTGGTCCCATCCATTCGAGATTCTTGCGGCCCCCGTCGCTCTTGAAACCATAGATCTCGGCCAGGGCCCAGCGGGCCGAGCGTTCCCCGACGGGCATCTTGCGACCTGGGTGGATGCTGCCGTTCGAGTTCGTGTCGTAGGTTGCGATAAGGCCCGTGCCGGGTGTGCCTTGCCAGACGACGTGCTGGATTTCGCGGATTACGTTGCAGTGATGATTCATGTCGTAGGTCATCCCCCTGCGGTTGCTCCAGCCCGCGATCTGAACGATGCCGAAGGGCAGGTTCTCTTCCCCGAACGCACGGCGCCAGTCCGAGATGACGGAAGGAAAGGTCCGATGAAAGGGTTTCCAGCCGACGGTGAAGGAATTGTTTTCTCCCTGGTAGAAGAGGGCTCCGCGTATGGAGAGCTTGGCGATGGGGAGGATCATCCCGTTGTACATGCCCCCCGGTTGGCCCTTTTGGGCGGGATCCGAATAAGCGTTTGCATTGGGCCCCCTCGGGGCCCGTCCTTCCTTTTTTTCCTCCCACTTGGCCCGGGCTTCCCGGTATGCCTTGAGATCGGACTCGAAGCGCTTGTCGGCCCCCGCCTTTCCCCCGCCTTCCCTCCACTCCCTTAGGGCGGTCTCGAATTTCTCGAAATAGGGCTCCACTTCCTTAATGCCGCGGAGGGTCTTCTTGGAGCACCAGTGCTGGGCCATGGTGCCTCCCCAGGAAACGTCGACCAGGCCGACGGGAACCTTGAGGACGCGATGAAGCCTTCTTGCGAAATAATAGCCGACTCCCGTGCAGTTCTCAACTTGTCCGGGAACGGCCCGCCGCCAGTTCCCCTCCGGGTTCTCGGGGGACTTGACCGGGAAATCATCCTGAGGCTCGAGGTTCGCCACCTTGGGCAGGCGCAGGAAGCGGATCGCAGGGGTATCCGCCGACTCGAGCTCGAGGTCGGCGTCCCGGGTCGAGCGCAGGGTCCATTCCATGTTGCTCTGGCCTCCGCAGATCCAGACTTCGCCGATGAGCACGTCCTCGTAGGCCAGGCTTTCCTTTCCCGCCGAGACGACTAGTTGGCGGCCCTTGCCGCTTGCTTCCATGGGCTTTAATTCCAGCAACCATCTCCCCTTGCCGTCGGCCTTGCCCTGAGCGGACCGGTCGCCTATTCGGGCCAAGATCTTCTGGTCCGCTTCCGCCCATCCCCAGAGCTTGACGGGCTTGTCTTTCTGCAGGACCATCCCGTTTCCGAAGACCTTGGGCATGCGCAATTCGGCATGGGCGAACGGGCAAAGGAGAGCAAGGAAGGCGAAAAGGGCGAAGAAGGGTCTCATGGGCTTGAGGAAAAGAGGATTCCATGGGCGAGGCAAGTTAATCAGGCTTGATCTTACACCTGAAGTTCCTGTTCAATTGCGAAATGATAAAAAATTCCATGATCCTTTTCCTTCCCATGCTTCTTTGCCAGGGCGTTTTTTCGGTTGCCGCCGCCCCCAAGGTGATCGACGACGCCGGCATGAAGGCTAGGTTCCAGAAGGGGCTGGAAAGCCTGGTAGAAGGAAAGAAGGTAACCTCGCTCGCTGAATTGAACCGGCAACTCAACCGCAGGAAGGCCAAGGTCTCCCTTCCCGGCAAGAAGCCGTCCGGGTTCTCCCCTGATGAAATCTACGAGCGTTGCAAGTCCTCCGTCCTCATGATCGGGAGAATCTACAAATGCGACAAGTGCACCAAGTGGCACGTCGGTTCGGCCTCTGCCTTCGCCATCACCTCCGATGGGGTCATTGCCACTAATTATCACGTGATCGAGGATAAGGACGGCGCAACCTTGGGGGCCATGGATCTGTCGGGCAAAACCTACCCCGTTACGGAAGTTCTCGCCGCGAGCAAAGCCGACGACGTCGCAATTCTCCGCCTCAAGGGGGCCAGGTTGACCCCGCTTCCCCTGTCGCGGGAAGCGGCTCCGGTCGGGTCCGCCGTCAACGTCATCAGTCACCCCAATGGCCGCTATTTCACAATGACCAAGGGCGACGTCTCGCGCTATTTCCTTTGGAGGGCCAAGAATATGGCCGCCCCGAGGATGGCCATCACAGCGGATTACGCCAAGGGTTCCAGCGGCGCTCCCGTGCTCAATTCGGAGGGCGAAGTGGTGGGCATGGTTTCGGCCACCAACTCCATCTACTATACTAAGGAGAAAGGCCAGAACCAGAACTTGCAGATGGTGGTCAAGTTATGCATTCCGGTTGCGGCGATCAGCAAGTTGCTTGACTAGTTCCGACCCAGTTGCGTGATCAGGAATTCGGTCGGGCTTTTGTGCCTGATGCCGGGAGCCCCCGGGTAAACCAGTTCGCATCCGACCTTCTTGGATCGGCAATGCTCCTGAAGCTTAACCCCGAAATTGGAGGTGTGAGTCGGATCTTTCTGTTCCTTCCCTAGGGCAGGACCCTTCGAGTAAATCAAATAGACGGGCGGATCGTCCGGGCTGACGTTGGCATAGGGAGAATATTCTTTGATCCAAGGCATGATCTCCTCTCTCTTGGCGAGGAATTCAGTGAAGTTCCTAAGACCGAAGGCATGACCCCCGTATTTGCTATTGGGCGTCCATTCCTTCATCTGCTTTGGATCGAGCGTTGTTTGAGCTCCTGTGACTGCGGCGCAAGACAAGCGGGAGGATTCGCGGGCAACCGGATCCTTGCTCGTGGGATCGGACAAGTCGTCGTGAAAGGCAAGCCACAGGCTCGAGCACGCTCCGGCCGAACCGCCCGCCGCTCCGATGCGCTTCTTGTCGACGTTCCATTCCCTGGCCTTGCTGCGAACGAACTGGAGAGCCCGGGCGGCGTCATGCAAGGGGGCCTTGACGGGTGGTTTCTCGGTAGCCGTTACGTAGCGGTAGTTTATGGCCGCGACCGATATGCCTGCCTTGAGCAGGGCATTGGGATCAGCGAAGCGCGGGAGCCTTTCCTTCGATCCTCCCTTCCAGCCTCCGCCGTGGATAACGAAGGCCACCGGGGCGGGCGCTTTGGATGCGGCCTTCCAAAAGTCGAGGACGTTCCTCTCGTGCTTGCCGTAGGAAACCTCGGAATAGGTGGGTCTGGGAACCTCAGGTGGGTAGGGGGAGGCTTTGGGCTGGGCGTGGGCAAGACCGGTCAGCAGAGCCGGAGACAAGATGAAAAAGAAGGGTTTGATCATGGGTTTGGAATCTTGCCCCCTCCTTGAGCGGACCGCAACTTAAAGCAAGGCTTGGATGGGTTTTCCTCCATCGGTGATGGGGACTGGACGGTCCCCGTCGTAGAGGTATTCGGCCGGATCAATCTGCAGGGCGGCCAAGGCGGTGGCGAAGAAGTCCGGCGCGCTTACGGGATTCTCTACGATTTTTTCCGATACTTCGTTGCTAACCCCGTAGGCCCCGCGGTGATTCAATCCGCCTCCTGCGATTACGTTGGTGAAGCATTTGGACTGGTGCCCGCGTCCGCCTCCCGAGTCGAATCCGCCCGGTCGCCCGAATTCGGAATTGATGAGAATGACGGTCTTTTCAAGAAGGTTGTGGTTCTTCAGGTCGAGGATGAGGGAGGAAAGGGCGTCATCGAGGTCCTGGATGAGCAAATGCTGCTTGAGTTGTCCCTCGTTATGGGTGTCCCAGCCCGTACCGTTTTTAAAATTGTCGCTGTAGGAAACCTCCACGAATCGAACGCCCGACTGAAAGAGGCGCCTCGCAAGAAGGCACCGTTGCCCGAATTCGCTTCCGTAGGAATTGCGCAGGCCGGCCGGTTCGGATTCCAAATTGAAGGTCTTCATGAATCCGGGTCCGGACAGACGGATGCTCTCTTGCAGGGCAGCGTCGTATTCGGCGAATTTCCCATCCTTGGGAAATCTTCGCTCACCTCCTTTGCGGACTTTTTCCAAAAGCTCTTGCCGGCGCGAGTTCCTGAAGGAGGAAAGCCATTTTGGGCGGGCCAGCCCGGCGGGGCCGGACTTTAAGTCGGTGGTGTATATGAACCCCGCTTCCGGCCCGAGGAATCCAGGGCCCCGCACGATGTTCGGATAACCGAGCACGACGTAGGCGGGAACGCCCTCGGCAACCGCACCGCGCTTATGGGCGACGATGGAGCCGAGTGAAGGGTAGGTGACCGTGCCCGAGGTCGGCCGGCCGGTGTGCATGCGGTTGGTGGCGGCGGCATGCTCGTCGACCACGTCGTGATGAAGGGAGCGCACGGCGGTGACGCACTCCATCAACTTGGCCGTTTTCCGGAGGTGCCGGCAAACTTGAACGCCGGGAACGGAGGTGTCGATGGACTCGTAATACCCGCCTGGTTTCTTGGTCTTGGCATCGCCCGGAGGCTTGGGGTCGAAGGTGTCGATCTGGGACATTCCACCTCCCAGCCACAACATCACGCAATGTTCGGCCTTGCCGAAAGCAGGTTTGGCAAAGATGGTGGGGGAGGCGAGGGCCCCGGTGGCCACTGTTGAGTGGATGAAAGTTCTTCGGTTCATGGTATCAGGATCATTTCGGGTGAATTCAAGAGGGCCCACAAGGCATCTTCCGCAGCTTCGCGCCAGGCGGTTTGCAGAAACCTGCTGGGCGGATCGCCCCGGCGGGCATCCTCTTCCTGTTGCTGTTTGATGGAATTGGCCTCGTTGTCCAAGTGGTTGAGCCAGGAGACGTAGGGATAACGTTTCTTGTCTCGAGGAGGCAAGGTTTCGCGCCTGGGTAGAATCCGGTCGTCGAACCCAACCTCAAGCAAGGCAACAAAGGCCTCTCTTTCCTCGTTTGTGGGGAAGCGCGTAAGATAGCGCAGGTACAGGTCTTCGGCCAACTGGGAGGGGGATTCTGCATCGATGCACATCCGGGTGATTTCCGAATCGTCGCACAACCGGGTCAGCCATCCGCCCATTACCCCGTTGGCGAGCACCCCGGGCTGGATGGGGTTGGGTTCCTCGATTCGATGACTTGTCGGTTCGGCTCTGGAATTGCGCCAGCCAAAGGCAAGCAGGACGTCGACCACCGCCTGCATCCTGGGCATGGCCAAGCTGGGCCGGTCGCGCTCATTGGCAAGGGTGGTGAATTGCCATGCCCGTTCGGGTCTTCCGAAATTCATAAAGAAACCAGGCCTGTGGCGTCCTTCCATGTCCATGGTGAGGAGCCCTAGGTTCATTTTTTTACCCGAAGCCTGCCAAGCATTGTCGATTACCTGCTCGGCACTCATGCGCCTCCGGTAGGGACCCTCGAAGAAGCGGTCGGACTCGACCAAGTTTTCCGGCGCGTCGATGGCCTTCCGCTGGTAGGCCTTAGAGTTCATGATGAGGCGGGCCAAGGCCTTGCCGTCGTATCCGCTGCGAATCAATTCGTCGGCAAGGTATGCCAGCAGGGCCGGGTCGCTGGGCCTTTTCCCCTCCCAGTCGTCGACTTTCTCGACCAGGCCGGCACCCATCAGGCGCTTCCATATCCGGTTGGCGATGACCTCGGCGAAGCGGCGCGAGAAAGTGATGCGGGCAGCCAATCTTTCGCGGGTATCCTGCGGGTCTTGAACAACCTGTTCCGGCAGATCGGCTTCAAGTTCATCGAAGGGCCAATGGGGTTGGACGGTGGAACCGATGTTGAGGGTAACCTGAATGAGGGGTTCGCGTCCCCCTTTTTTTACATGCTCGAAAAAACTGGCCGGCACGCTGCTGGTCTTGGGCACTTGGATCGGCTTGCGCTCGAGCATCGCGGCCATCTCAAAAAGGTTTCTTTGGGTGGTGTCGTGATAGGGGGCGTCGTGGCAGCGGGCGCATTTCATCTCGACTCCGAGAAAAGCCGTGCCGATGACGTGAGCCTTGGCCGCCATGGGCAGGTCGTTTTGAGAGGCTTCCCCGAATCCGGCGGATCCTCCATCCCAAGCGCTTCCGCGCATCATGATCAATTCGGTGGCGAAACGGTCCATCGGCTTGTTGTCTTTCAATGCATCGAGGATCCAGTATCGAAAGGGACCGGTGTTGTTCAGGTTGGGCTTGAGAAGGTTGGGGTTTTCGGCGAGGGCATCCTGCCAATAGCCAACCCAGTTGTCCGCCCATCCATCCTTCCCGAGGACCCGGTCGATCATCTTTGTCCGCTTGTCGGTGGAGGCATCCGCCTGAAAGGAGCGTATAACCCCGAGTGGGGGAGCTATGCCCAGGGCATCTATCCAAACCCGCCGGAGAAAAGTAAGGTCATCGGCGATGGGAGTTCTTTCGGAAACTTTTTTCGGTTCCTTGTCCAATTCCCCGCCCCGGAGGATCCATTTTTCTAAAGTTGCCAGTTGATCATCATCGAGCCCGTCCCCTCTAGGGGGCATTCGTTCATCATCTTCATCGGATGAAACGAGCGTGAACAGATGACTCGTCATGGGCTTGCCCGGAACGATGGCCGGGCGGCCCGACTCCCCTCCTGCGAGAAGGTTTTCCTGATCCATCAAGTTCAAGTCGCCTTTTTCCTTCTCTCCATGGCAACGAATGCAATGCTCCGACAATATGGGGCGGACCTTCGCGTTGAAGAAAGAGTTCGGATCACCCGAATCCCGGCGGGCTTGCTCGATTCGTCCGTGAATCAATTGGTCGATACTCGCGCCCGCGCCAACGTCCGGGGTGAGTTCCTCGACGGCCAAAGCGTGGCGCGTTTGCCAGTATTCTCCCTGCTTGTCGGCGGAGAGCCGTGATTGGCGATCAAGAAGATTGAGTTCAGAGGAGGTTCGGGTCACGAAACCCTCCCATCCTCGATCGGATAATTCGGGGCCAGGCTTTGGTCCGAGCAAGCGGAACATTTCTCCTTTCTTCGCAATGGCCAAGCAACCCTCTCCGAATTCAAGGCGTTTCTTGGGGCCACCGACCATGACGTCGAAGACCACCACGTGCTTCCCACCGGGGCTGGTGAAGGGAGCGATCTTTTCGACGTCGTCGAGAAAGCGGGGACGCATGCCTTCGCGCGGAACGGTTGGGACGGGCTGAACCTGATTATGAGCGCCTCCCCCCCGCTTGGCGGGTGGAAAGCTGAGGATTTGCTCCCCGTCGACGAAGAGCCGAGCGATTCCCCGGCTTCTTCCGAGAAACTCGTAGTTGCCCGGTTCCAAGTCGATTTCCGTAACCGCCCGGACGATCACCCCTTCTGCCCAGTCCTCACGCACGCCCCAGTCGTCGTATTTTCTTGGAAGACGGACGAACCCGAGGGCGCTTTGTTCCCACTGTCCGATTGCAGGTTTCGGGTTGATGGGGAACTTCGAACGGTTGTTCCAGGGGTGCAGAGTGAGGACAAGGGCCCCGGGTTTGGGCTCGGGAAGAACCCGTTCGGGTTCAATTCTCTCGTAGCGCCCGGCGAAAACTTCCGCGGGCACGATCCGCCGGTAAAGGGCGATCTCATCGACCGAGCCAAATAGGGAATTGTTCAGGTTGCCCGCCATGGAGGAACCGATCCAGACCTCGTCGTCATCGAC
>CEVF01004359.1_pt1 | contig 27523 bp, 17 predicted proteins | sample 356441 | NCBI WGS metagenome assembly CEVF01 (sample SAMEA2622765, study PRJEB7988) | marine metagenome | biome: marine biome (ENVO:00000447); feature: surface water layer (ENVO:00002042); material: "saline water (ENVO:00002010), including plankton (ENVO:xxxxxxxx)" | depth 5 m | reverse complement strand
AACTTCGAGGAGGCCTCCAAGCATTTCCCGCAGATGCTCAGGCAATTTCGGGAACACGAGAAGCTTTCCCTGGTCATTTACTATGCCGGGCTTTCGGCCTCCAAGCGGGAGGATTGGGATACTGCATCAAATTATTTCAAGGAGGTTACGGAAAAGCATCCGAAGTCGGAACTGGCCGACCAGGCTCTCTACGAATGGGCTTGGGCCAAGCGGGCCCGCAAGCGGGACAAGGAGGCAACTGCCCTCTATGAGAAACTCCTCGCCGATCATCCGCAAAGCCCTCTCGTGGTCAAGGTCCAGAGTGAGATGGCTGAGCTCAACCTGGACGTAGGGGCTCAGGAAAAGGTCATTGCGGAACTGACCGCGACTCTCAAGGGCATGGAGGACGACTCCCTGAGGGAGCCTATCCGAATCCAGTTGGCCAGCGCTCATTACAAGAAGGGCGACTATGAAATTGCCGCCGGGATGTTCGAGAAATTGCTCTCCGACTACCCAGAGTCCAAGCTTCGTGGGTCCATGTTCTTCCAAGCAGGCGAGTCGAGGTTCAGGATTAAGGAAACCGTTCTTGCCCGCGATCACTTTTCCGCCGTATCGAAGATTCGCAACCTGGATGAGGCCTTGGCAGAGTCCGCTCTCATGCGCCTGGGTGAGACGCAGGCCTTGACCGGCCTGCAAAAGGAGGCCATCAAGACCTACCAGGACTTTCTGTCCCGATTTGGTGAAAGCAAGTGGACGCGCAACGCCCGCTTCGGCCTTGGTTTTGCCCTCGAGAACAATGACAAGCCTACCGAGGCCATCCGTGAGTACGCAAAGCTCATGGAGGATGCCAAGAAGGTGGACCTTTGGACGGTACGGGCTCATTTCCAAACGGGGGAATGCTACTTTAACATGAAGAAATACGACGAGGCGATCGCCCGCTTCGTCCATCTCGAAATCGACAAGTCCTTCAGGAAGTATCCCGACTGGCAGGCCAAGTCGGTCCTCGAAATTGGTCGCGTTCTTCTCGCCCAGGACAAGCGCGAGGAAGCCGTGCAGCGCTTCAAGGACATTCTCAATCATCCGGTTCTCCACAAGGAGAAAGCCGCCCTCGTGGCCCGTCAATTACTTGACCAGCTTCGCTCCGGATAACCTGCCCTTCAACACAAACATAATGAAAATCAAACACCCTTATTCACTATCGCCCGTCTACCGGGCAGGAACCCTAATCCTGGCCGCCTGTGGCTTGTTCGTATTCACCTCTATAGCCTTGGCGGCTGAGGGCGGCATTGCCTCGGAGAACGATGACAGCATGTGGGGCCTGATCAAGAAGGGCGGTCCCGTGATGATTCCCTTGGGCATCGCCTCCGTGCTTGCCCTCGCCCTTGGTCTTGAGCGATTCATATCCCTAGGCAGCGAGCGCATCCTTCCAGGGTCCTTCCTGAATGACTTAGGGGAAGCATGGAATTCCGATTCGTCTGGCAAGGCTGCGGAGGAGGTTTGCGAAGCATACCCGGACTCGGCCGCCCATATTTTCAAGGCCGGCATTCAATGGCGCAAGCAGGGGCACGAGGCGGTTGGCAAGGCCATGGAGGACGCCGCTGGTCGTGAGGCCGAAAAGATCAAGCGCAGCGTTCGTCCGCTCTCCGTGATCGCCGGGATCTGTCCCCTGCTCGGTCTCCTTGGAACGGTCTACGGCATGATCGACGCTTTTCAGAAAACCGCCGATGCGGGTGGGGCGGCCAAGACTTCCGAGTTGGCCGACGGGATCTACCAGGCCCTCATCAGTACCGCCGCCGGCCTGACTATCGCCATCCCGGTCCTTTTGCTCTTCCAATGGCTCTCCACGAGGGGAGACCGGGCGATCGATCATATTGATGAGTCGGGAACCGCTTTTGTCGCGCAACATGTGCTTTCCGCCAAGAAGGCCACCAGGGCGACCGGTAGAAAGCCCGCCGCCAAGAAGGCCGCCGACAAGGCGAGCGAGTCATGAACTGCCGGCGCAGGAGCTCCTCCCAAGAGGGGGATATCATCAACATTTCGAGCATGATCGACGTCATGTTCATCCTGATTATCTTTTTCCTCGTAACCACCACCTTCAAGGAGGAGGAAATCGACCACATGGTTAACCTCCCGGTCGACGCCCGAAACCAGTCCTTGACCCAGTCCACGGGCAACTTGGCCAAGATCAACATCCGAGAGAACGGAACCTACGTGGTGATGGGGCAGCAGTTCACCGAGGAACAGGTATCCGAATGGACCAAACAGCAGGTGGACAAGAAGCCCGACATTAAGGTCCTTATCCGGTGCGACCAGGACGCCAAGCATCTTTACCTGGCAAACGTCATATCGATCTGCCGCAGCGTCGGGGTTCCCAAGGCCAATATCGCGGTCAAGACCGAAAAATAGACGAAACTCGGATGCCCAAGGAAAAAACAGAGGAGGAAGCCAAGGCTTGGCTAGGCCTGACTAGGCGAAGGAGGTACAAGATCTATGCCTGGGGATCTCTTTGCCTAGCCGTGGGCGCGGTCATAGTGATGATATTATACCTTCGTCCGTGGCGCTGGCATACCTACACCGACGATATTAAGATCAAGCAGGTGGCGAGGGACGTCGACCCGGGCTACGTTCTCTGGGAAGAAGCCGAGTCTCTTGGTGAGTCCAATGTTTCGGAAGGTTTCATCAACCAGACCGTCATATCTTCGGACGGGGCCCGTATGGTCTACGTGGGAAGGAATCAGGATGGAAATGACGACGATCTTTTTCTGCGCCTGTGGGATGGGACCAAATGGCGCCAACCCAAGCCGATGAGGGCTCTCAACAGTAAGTTCGACGAGACTTCGCCGACCCTCAGTGGGGACGGCAACCTGCTTCTTTTCTGCAGCAACCGGCCCGGAGGACAGGGTGGCCAGGACATCTGGGTATCGAAATGGGATGGGGTGGAATATGCTTGGCCCCTTCCGCTCTCGTCCTCGGTCAATACTCCCTTTGATGAGATCGATCCCGCCATAACGCCCGATTCGACCAAGCTCTTTTTCTCATCCAATCGTCCCCATCCCGCCACCGACATCAGCGAAAAGAAGGCCATGGAAGCCTCCGTCGCGGCCCAACTCGAGAACGTGGACGACCGCAAGGTCGACTTCGACCTTTTTTCCGCAGACGTCGCCAGCAACGAACTGCTGGGCCTGTTCAGCGAACGCCAGCAAAGCATTCTCTACTCCCTGCGCGAAGGAGCTCTCGGCGACGTCCGGGTGATGACCAAGCTAGGGGGAACGGAGCAAAGCGAGAAAGCGGTCGACAAGGCCTTGGCATACCTGGTTTCCATTCAGGAAGAGGACGGGCGATGGGATATTCAAAAAACTGGTGGTGGTGGTGGCCACGATATGGCCGCAACCGGTTTCAGCCTCCTGGCCCTCTACGGCCGTGGCGAACGACACGACTTGCCCTGTAAATACAAAGACAACGTCGGTCGCGGTTTGAGGTGGTTGATCGAGCAACAACTTCCCAATGGCGACCTGCGCGGGAAGAAGGGCAACATGTACGATCATGGGATTGCGGCCCTTGCCATGGTCGAGGCCTATGGAGTGACCAAGGACAAGAATCTGCGTTCTCCCGCCCAGCGTGCCATCGACTTCATCGAGGAGGCTCAGCACGAGGAGGGAGGATGGCGCTACAAGCCCAAGGAAAAAGGCGACCTCTCGGTCAGTGGCTGGATGATCATGGCCTTGGCCAGTGGCGAGATGTCGGGAATCCCCATTCCCACCAAGACCAGGGCGGGGGTGAGGAGATTCCTCAAGGAAATCAGCGGTGGGAAAGACGGTGGGTCGTATGGATACACGGATTCCCCTGGTGGAGGGAAAGGATCTAACGCCATGAATGCGGTCGGTTTTTTCTGCTCCCAACTCATGGGAGCTTCCTCCAATGCCGCCAGGGCATTTGAGTCGTCCATGATTTTGGACAAGTCGGGCTTCGATCTGGGAGATATCTATTACGCCTATTACGGTACCTTGGCCGCCTACCAGCACCAGGGTCCGGCATGGAGGAAATGGCTCGGCAAGATGCAGGAAAGCTTCGTCAAGGCACAGGAGACGGATGGTTCCTGGACGCTTAAGGGTCCCCATACGAATCAGATGGGCAAAGGAATCATGACGGCCCTAGTGACCCTTTGCATGGAGGCTCACTACCGGTACACTCCACTCTACGGTCTTGGTTTCGAACCGGATCCGTCCGGCCCGAGTCCCGACGTCCTGGAGGGAAAGGACTTGCCCAGGGTGCCCGTTTTCCGAAAGGCCAAGCACCTGCCGCTCCTCAGTTCCCCCGGGACTGATACCGCCCCGGTCATCACGGACCATGGCGATTTTCTTTATTTCACCTCGACCAGACCGGAAGGCTTCGGCGGTTCGGACCTGTATCGATCCAGGTTGCGCGGTGGCGAGGTCACCGCCCCGTCCAACCTGGGGGAGGAAATTAACGGAGAATCCAACGAGACGCACCCGGCGGTTCGTATGGCCGGCTTTCACATCCTCTTCAACTCGGACCGGGGGGGGAATCCCCATGAACTCTTCCAAGCCAAGAGCAAGCGGGTGATCCGCCGGTTCGATTATTCCAAGTCACCGACCTCCGACTGGTATGGGCGCAACGTAGAGTTGTTGGTGGGTCTTTGCCTGACCGGTCTTCTCCTGGCTCTCGCCTACCTGCGGGCCTTCCGCAAACCCCGATCGGGGGATGAACCCGCTGCCTCGGCAGTCACCTCAAAGTCATGAGCGAGAACCAGGACGAACGGAATGGGAAGACGGAACGCCGCCGCCGCGCCTTCCGCGCCCTTATTCTGGGCTCCCTTTCCCTCACCTTCATCGCCTTTTCCTGGCTGACTTGGGACAGTCTCAAGCAAAACATCTGGGCTTACTATACCGACGAGTCGGGAATCAAGGTTGGCGTGGAGGAGGACAAGGCCCGCTTGGTTCTCTGGGAAGACCCGATCACGAACCCGGGTAACGCGGGGCTCGAGAAGGTTGCAGGCACCCGCTTGGAGGCTTCCTTCTCCCCTAACGGGACGAGCATGATCATCGTTCGCCGGGACGACAATGCCACCGGAATGGACCTCTATCTTTCGCGCTGGAACGGCCGGACTTGGTCGCCACCCGAGGCCATGTCTTCCCTTAACAGTGATTCCAACGAGCGGGGTCCGTCTTTCTCAAGGGATGGGAAATTCCTCTTTTTCTCTTCCGATCGGGAAGGAGGCCAAGGAGGCTACGATCTCTACCTTTCCCGTCGGGAAGGCGAGGGATGGAGCACCCCCGAGTCGCTTGGTGAAAACGTCAACACGGCGGACGACGAACTCGGGCCTTCTCCTTCCCCCGACGGAGATCGCCTCTTCTTTTCTTCAGACCGTTCCGGCCGGGGTGAGGACATTCTGGTGGCCTCAAAGCTTCCTCCTGATCCGGATGCGGAAGAGGGGGCTCCCCGCTTTTCCGCGGCCGAACCGGTTGGCTACCTCAACTCGAACGACGACGACGTCCAAGTCGCCCTGACCCGCCGGGGGGACCACGTATTCCTCGCTTCCGATCGCGGGCGGGACGAGGGGTCGGGCTTCAGCCTCTACCTGAGCCGAGTGGTGGATGGCCGAGAACTGGCCCCCGAGAAAGTCGAACTTTATCTCGAGAGAGGGGAGGCCACCGATCCGGCCGTCCGCATGGATGGATTCGACCTTCTCTTCAGTGGCTCGGGGCTGGAGGCGCCTCAAGCCGGAGAGGGCGAACCGCCGGATGACGACTACCGCCTCTACCGGACGACCACCCGGGAAGTCTTTGGGTACACCGATTACTCGCGCTGGGACCAGTTCCTGAGTTTGCTCGGCAGCGTCATCTGGTGGATTTTGCTTGGCCTCGCCGCCCTCGCCGCCCTCATCTATATCCTCGAGCACTGGAACGACATCACCAACCTCTACCACAAGTGTCTCGCCGGCTCGATAGCGGTTCACCTTCTGGTCCTTTTTCTCTTCACCCTCTGGAAACTGGCCGAGGAGTTGACCGCTGGAGGCGAGCCTCAGGAACCTGAGATTGCAATAAGCATCGATGCCTTGGCCCAGGAAGAACTGGCTCTTGAGAGTATGCCCGAAGAAGCCCAGGTTGCGGAGACCCCAATTGCCTTGGTGGCCGATCAACTGGAAAGCGATTTCAAGATTCCGCTTCTCGAGGCCCAGGTTCAGACCAAGACGAGCCCCATCGTCGCCCGGACCAGCAAGACTTCATTGGTCAGCGACGTCCGCCCTTCCAAGGCCAACGTCGACACGAACGAAGACCCGGTCACCAAGCCGGACAAGGTTTCACCTCTCATGACTTCCCTTCCCGAAACCTTTCTTCCCGAGCCGGAGACCCCGCAACTAGAGGAGCGCGAACCCGGCGAGCCCCAGCAGGCGGTAGAGCCCGCCAACCCCGAGGCTGATCTTTTCCGGCCCACGGAGGCCGTACCCCAGGTGGAGACGGAGAAATCGGCCCAGAAGGCGGAGATTGCCAATCAGGCTGCCGAAACCAATCCCGAGACCGAGCAGATCGAGCCGGGGGATGCCGCGGCGGAGACCACCGATACCGGGGGTGACGTCATCGTGGCCCACACCGGGCTCGAGGCGGAGGGCCAACCGCCTCCTCTCGAAGGGGCCGGCAACGTTCCGCTTCTCAGCCTGAATCTTCCCGGTGACGACCCCGAGACCGATCCGCTTCTTCCGGGTGAATTACAGACCCCCAAGGATACCATCGATCCGCGGGCCTTATCCGACCTGATCCGCAAGACCCGAGACAAGCCCTCGCTGGAGGTGATCGAGCAACTCGGTGGCTCGGACGCCACCGAGAGAGCCATAGGCATGGCCCTGGAATGGCTTTCGCGCCACCAGGAATCGGATGGGCGATGGGATACCAAAAAACACGGAGGCGGAGGGGACTTCGATACCGCAAGCGCCGGGCTCGCCCTGCTTTGTTACTATGGCTGGGGGGTAAGTCATCTCAAGGAGGGCAAGTTCCAGGGGAACGTCAAGAAAGCCCTCAAGTGGCTCATATCCCAACAAAAGGAGAACGGCGACCTGCGCGGCAGGGGCCGCATGTACTGTCATGGCATCGCAGCCATTGCCCTTTGCGAGGCCTACGGATTGACCCAAGATCCGAGCCTGCGGGAACCGGCCGAGAAAGCCATTGAATTGATCGTCTCGGCCCAATCCAAGAACGGCGGCTGGCGCTACAACCCGAAACCCGGTGATTCCGATACCTCGGTCACGGGCTGGCAATACATGGCTCTGCACAGCTCGCGCATGGCCGGGATCGAGGTAGATGAGGGCGTCTTTGAGAATGCCCGCCGCTGGTTCGACAAGGCGGCCGGTGGCAAGCATGGCGGGCTCTACGGGTACACGGGTCCGCAGAGTAACAACCAAGCCATGACCGCAACCGGCATGTTCTGCCGCCAGCTCGATCTGGTCCCGCCCAGTGACCCGAGGATGCCCGAGGGCGCCCAAGCCCTCAAGATGCGCCCCATGAGCGTAAGCAACCCGGCCTACTATTACGTCTACTACGCGACCCTTGCCCTCTATCAGCATCAGGGCCCGGTTTGGGTGGAATGGAACGACAGGCTCAAGGAGACCCTCCCCCGTCTGCAAAACAAGAACGGTTCGGATTCCGGCAGCTGGGACAAGGGCGCCGGGCACGCCGCTTCGGGCGGTCGAGTGGTCTCGACCACCCTGGCCACCCTTAGCCTGGAGGTCTATTACCGGCTCTTGCCGATGTACGGGTTCCGTAACAAGGAATCGGCTCCTCCCCCTAAGTTGAAACGCTGAAGGGTTCCCGGCTGAATGGTACTTCGCCTCAAAATGCATTTCACGACCAAGATCTTACCGTATGCTTGCGTGCTGTTGGTGGTTTCGGCCCTGTCGGCGGTGGCAAACCCATTCCCCGGCAAAAAGTCCAAGTGGCAGGGTTTTGATGCCTACAAGGATGGCGGGCGCACCATCGTTGCGCCCAACGAAGCGGCCGAGGGTAAGCCATGGGTCTGGCGGGCCCGCTTCTTCGGTCACGAACCACAGTTCGACGTCGCCCTGCTCAAGAGAGGCTACCACCTCGTCTATTGCAACGTAGGGGGTCTTTACGGCAACGACGAGGCGGTCGATCGTTGGAACGCCTTCTACAAGTACCTTCGCGAGGAACATGGTTTTGCCGAGAAGGCAGTCCTCGAAGGCATGAGCCGGGGTGGTCTGATCATCTACAACTGGGGGATCGCAAACCCCGAAAAAGTGGCGGTGATCTATGGAGACGCCCCCGTGATGGACTTCAAGAGTTGGCCCGGCTCGACCGACAAAGGAATTCTCAAGGCCTATGGCTTCAAGAATACGGAGGAAGCCAAGTCCTACCGGGGGAATCCGGTAGACAACCTTAAGCCTTTGGCCGATGCGGGAGTTCCCATCATCCACGTGGTGGGCGATGCCGACAAAGTGGTTCCGGTTTCAGAGAACACCGCTGTCGCCGAAGAGCGCTACAAGTCAATGGGAGGGGTCTTCAAGGTTATCCACAAGAAAAAGGTGGGGCATCATCCCCATTCCCTCAAGGATCCTTCCCCCTTGGTCGATTTCGTTCTCAAGCATACCTCGGGCAAGTCGAAGTAGGTCGCTTCTCGGCGAATCTCGCCGCTGCCTTTTTTGTGGCGGGCTTGTTCCCCCGATTCCACGGATTCAATCTTACGAGAACCTCAAGTTTCCCCTTCGTGCATAAGCATTTCCATGATACCGTGGTTATGATGAATCGCCGAGAGTTCTTCCACATGGGCGGGCTTACGCTGGGGGCCATATCCCCCCTGGGTCTCTCGTTGCCGGAAGTCCTGGCCAATGAGACCTCGGGCGCAGGCAGGCAAATCAACGTCATCTTTATGTTTCTTCAAGGGGGCGCCAGCCAGCTCGACATGTATGACCTCAAGCCGGATGCACCGCTTGAGATTCGAGGAAACTACCATCCGATTTCGACCAACGTTCCCGGTATTCAGTTGAGCGACCGGCTGCCCAAGTTGGCCAAGTGCGCCGACAAGTTCTCGCTCATCCGCTCCATGCACTCCTATGCCAATGATCATGGGGCCGGGGACGTCGACATCATGTGCGGGAGCCCCCGGGACAAGAACATGCAGGCCCCGGGCATCGGGGCCGTTCTGAGCAAGCAGCAAAGGCAGTTGGCCCCTGTTCCGCCCTTCGTTCACTTGGGAGACATGAAGCATCCCAGGCACAGCGCGCCCGGTTACGGCGGATACTTGGGAAATGCCTACGACCCTTTTCTCGTCACCCAAGATGCGAATTCACCTGGTTTCTCGATCAATACGTTCGACGTTCCCGATAAGGTCGACGTGACCCGCCTAGGCGGGCGCAAGAGGCTGCTGAGTTCCCTTGATCTTTTTCAATCCGACCAGGAAACCAAGTTCGAGTTTGCGCGCACGCACGACTTTTTTACTGAGAAGGCTCTCGGCTTGGCTACCTCCCACAAGGCCAAGAAGGCCTTCGACTTGTCCAACGAGCCGTCCAAGCTTAGGGATGCATACGGCCGCAATCAGGTAGGCCAAGGTATGCTATTGGCCCGTCGGCTTGTCGAGGCGGGCGTTCGTTTCGTTACCATTCAAGGCTACGTCGATACGGGGATTTACGCATGGGATCACCATTGGGGGATTTTTGATCACCTCGAGACGCAGTTGCCCATTTACGATGCCAGTTATTCCGCGCTCTTGAACGACCTTGACGACCGGGGTCTGTTGGAAACGACCCTAGTGATTACTGCGGGGGAGTTCGGACGCACCCCAAGGCTTAACGATCACAAGCGCGGACCCGGTCGAGACCATTGGTCGAGTTGCTTCAGCCTTACCATGGGCGGTGGAGGCATCAAGACAGGAATTGTGGTCGGCGAAAGCGACAAGTATGCCGCCACTCCAACCGACCGACCGGTCTCCGTGGCCGACTTTGCGGCAACCGTCTATCACGTGCTCGGTCTTGATCCTACTGCTGAGGTAGTAGCCAAGGGCCGACGCATGAAGATGCTTCCGGAAGGGTCCCCGGTACGGGAACTTCTCTAGAGGAGTTTGAAATCCCGTGCCTTCCAGTGTAGATTTTGATTATAAGTATCTCATTATAACGGTCCCGTTGAAATGTGTTCAACTTACCAATAATTCTCATTTTCTTACAAAACCAGTAAACGGTAGTATGTTCTGCGTTGCTCTACCGAGAACTGTGAAAGTATAGTTATCCTCTTTTATGCCCACGTTTCCAAGATTCTGTCTGTCCCTCGCGACTTTGGCTTCCCCGTTTTTTTCCCTGACTGCAAAGGTTAACTTCGAGGAAGACATTCTGCCGCTTCTTAAAGACTATTGCATGGACTGTCACGGACCGGAAAAGAAAAAGTCCGGCTTCCGTGTCGATCGAAGGGTTTATTTGCTCAAGGGCGGGGATTCCGGTTTTCCCGCCGTCGCTCCGGGCGACCTAAGGAAGAGCTTTCTGCTCGAGTTGGTCAAAAGCGGTAATCTCGAGGAGCGCATGCCTCCCAAGGGTGATCCCATGTTCGACGATGAGATCGCTTTGCTCGAGCAATGGATCAAAGAGGGAGCCGTTTGGCCTGGTCAAATGGATGAAAAACTGGAGGAAGGCACCGATCACTGGTCCTTCCTTCCCGTCAAGCGGCCCGTCAAACCCAAGGTCTCGAAACACCCGGTTGACGCCTTTATCGACGAACGTCTTGTGAAGGAGGGCATTCCCGCTAACGAACCAGCCGATGCACTGTCATTGATCCGCCGGGCCTCAATCGTGCTGACCGGTTTGCCACCCAAACCCGAGCGGGCCCAAGATTTTCTGGCAGATTTCAAAAAGGATGCGGACAAGGCCTATGCCGAACTCGTCGACGAGCTGCTGGCTTCGCCTCACTTCGGGGAGCGCTGGGCTCAGCATTGGCTAGACGTCATCCGCTGGGCAGAGACCAACGGGTCGGAATCGAACCTTTACCGCAAGCTTGCCTGGGTTTATCGGGACTACGTCATCCGTGCTTTCAATGAGGATCTACCTTATGACCGCTTTGTCCGCGAACAACTGGCTGGCGACGGAATGGGCACGGGAGAGGCGCTTGGCTTTTTGGTTTCCGGTCCTCACGTGCCGGCGGCAACGGTCGGGCAGGAGGCCTCCGCCATTCGCCAAGCGAGGGCCGACCGCATGGATGAGATCATGCAGACGATAGGGGCTTCCCTCATGGGTGTCACCGTGAGCTGCGCCCGCTGCCACAACCATAAGTTCGACCCGATCTCGATTCAGGATTATTACTCCATGACGGCGGTGTTTCAGGACATTGAGTTCGGCAGTCGCTTTCCCGAATTTTCCAAGAAGCATCCGCGCAAGCAAAGCGCGCAGGGCATATGGGTCGATATCGCAAGCAATCGTAACAAGATCCGCTCCAGGACCAAGGTTTGGGAGGAGGACTGGGGAGCCTTTAAGGAAGTCCACTGGGATCCCGTCGAGGCAACTGCGCTGAGGCTTAACTTCTGGTCGGGTTACGTCGGCCTCGATGAGGTCGAGGTATATGGTCTGCCGGGTGAAAACCTCAATTTGGCCAACCGATCGATGGGAACGACCGTACGGACCGATGAGGTTTTTACCCAGCAAGGCGGACGTTTCCCGGTCGGTAGGGTCATTGACGGCAAGTTCGGCACCCAGCGCTGGCAGGCCAGTTACAACAAGAATAAAAAGCAGAATCCCTGGCTGGAATTGACCTTCAAGGCTCCGGTTAAGGTCGGTCGCCTGCGCCTGAGCTCCAACCGTGAATATTATTACGAGACCGATTACCTTGAAAAAAAGAACAAGTTCAACTTCGACAAGTTCCTCGTAAACGTGAAGTTGCCCGACGGAACCTGGGAAGAAGTCGCCTCCATCGACAAGCTTCGCAAACTGGCTGCCTCGGACGAAAAGGTCGCGGGGGCGGCCCGTGAGATTTCCCACCTGACCTACAGGCTTTCTGAAGAGGGTCCCCGCCCAAGTTTCGTAGGAAGTTTCATCAAGCCCGTGGTTACCCGCGTTCTTCATCGCGGAAGCCCGGAAAACCCGCGCGACGTCGTCTTGCCGGGCGCCCCCAAGATTCTCGAGGGTGGGCTGGAGGTTGGCAACGATTCGAGCGGCCATACTAGGAGGGCCCGGTTCGCCGATTGGGTGGTCGATCCCGAAAATCCCCTTACCGCCCGCGTCATGGCGAACCGTATCTGGCAACATATTTTCGGGTCCGGCCTGGTGGTGACGGGAGGCGACTTCGGCCGGGCCGGGGCGCCTCCGACGCATCCCGAGCTTCTCGATTGGCTGGCTGCCGAGTTTGCCCGTCCTGCAAGAGCCGAAGGCACCCCATGGTCGATGAAAGAATTTATCCATTTGCTCGTTACTTCAGATGCATTCCGTCGCTCGAGCTCACCCTCGGCGGTGGGTCAGGATAAGGATGCGGGATCGAGCCTTCTTTGGCGCTTCCCTCCAAGGCGGGTCGAGGCGGAGGTCATCCGTGATGGCATTCTGTTGGCCTCGGGCAAGCTGAACCCCCGGATGGGCGGACGAAGCTACCGCATTCACAACGTAAAGAAAACCTACGCCCAGTGGCAGGTCGTGAATAATTTCGGACCCGAGACCTGGCGGCGAATGATCTACCAGGAGCGGATGAGGCGGGTGGACGACCGGATTTTCACGGCCTTTGATTTTCCCGACTGTGGCCAAGTGCGAGCCAAACGTCCTGTTTCCACCACGCCCCTCCAGGCCCTGAATTTGATGAACAGCGATTTCGTGGTCGACCAGTCCAAGCACTTGGCTGTCCGGGCTCAGGCTGATTCCGGCAAGGGCGACTTGGCGGGTGCGGTTACTCGTTCGTTCGAGCTTCTTCTTTCCCGCAAACCGACCAAGGACGAGAGCAGGGCCGCCTTGGAAGTGGCCAGGGCTCGTGGCCTGGCCATCGTTTGTCGCACCTTGATCAACTCCAATGAGTTTGCCTTCCTTCCCTGATCGCATCCAGCCATGAATCCTAACGAGGAAAACCTTTCAACTATCGGCCGTTCGCTCCTGAACCGCCGCTTGTTCATGAAGAACACAGGCTTTTCCCTCGGTGCCCTTGGCCTCGCTCAACTCTTGGGAAAGGAGGGACTTCTGGCTTCCGAGGACCCCACCAGTTTCAGTGGCAAAACGCCCATCCGTCCGGATATCGATCCCGACAAACCGTTTGCTCCTAGGGACGCCCATTTCGAAGGGGCGGCCAAGCAGGTTCTGGTCATCTTCTGCCCGGGTGCGGTCAGCCACGTAGACACCTTCGACTACAAGCCCGAGCTTATCAAGTACCATGGTCAAAAGCCTCCCGGAATTCCCGCCGTTACTTTCGAGGGCCCTTCGGGAAACATCGCCAAGCCCTTCTGGGATTTCAAGCCTCGTGGAAAATCAGGGAAGATGATTTCAGACTTGTTGCCAAACCTCGGATCCCTAGCCGATGATTTCTGCTTCATGCACGCCCTCCACACCCAAACCAGCGCCCATCCACAGGGGGAGAATTTCATGAACACGGGCTTTACTATGGAGGGTTTTCCCTCCTTCGGTTCGTGGGCCACCTACGCCCTCGGTTCGGAGAACGACGAACTCCCCTCATTCGTTGCCATCAACGATCCCAGGGGGCCCGCCCGTTCCGGCAAGAACAATTTCGGTAACGGCTTCCTTCCGGCTGCTTTTCAGGGGACCGACTTCAGCGCCAAGAATCCTCCAGCCAACCTGGCACGCCCCGCTACCTATTCCCTCCAGGACGACAAGGCGACCGTGAGCTTGCTCCAGCGCCTCAATGGCGGTCACATGGAAAAATACCCGGAGGATGCCAACTTGGCGGCCCGCATAGCAAGCTATGAACTGGCGGGGAAAATGCAGACATCAATACCAGAGGTCATGGACATTTCCACCGAGCCCGCCTCCATTCACAAGGAATACGGGACCGAAAGCGGAACCGATCTCAAGCGCGAGTACGCCAAGAACTGCATCCTAGCCCGTCGCCTGGTCGAGAAGGGTGTCCGGGTGGTTCAGCTTTTCAACGGGAGCGATCCCTCGGGTGGAAACGGAATCACAAACTGGGACTCCCACAGCAACATAGCAAAGACCCATGCCATGCAGGCCGAGATCATGGACCAACCCACTGCCGCCCTCATCAGCGACATGAAACGCAGGGGCCTGCTCAAGGATACCCTCGTGGTGTGGTGTTCCGAGTTCGGGCGCATGCCTTTCCTTCAAGGAAACGGAACCGGGCGCGACCATAACCCGGATGCCTTTACCTGTTTTTTCGCCGGAGCCGGCGTAAAGAAGGGTTTCAGCTATGGTGAGAGTGATGAGTTTGGCTTCAAGTCGGTTGCCGGCAAGTCATCCATTTACGACTTCAATGCGACCATTCTTCATTTGATGGGCCTGGATCACGAGCGCCTGAGCTTTTATCATAATGGGTTGGAACGTCGCCTGACCAACGTCCATGGTCACGTCGTAAGGCAAATTCTTGCCTAACGCGTCGACCGTCCCTTTGAAAATCGGCTTTGGGGACTCGTTTCCGGTCCCGTCCAACTGCCTTCTTGGCGTGAAAATCAAAATGAAATTAGTTTTCCCTCTCGTCGTATCGCTCTCTTTCTTCGCCTCCGCCGCCGGGGCTCCCTTCAAGGATTCGCCTCCTGACAGGGATCAGGTCAAGAAGCTGTTCGCCAAGGAGGTCCATCTCGAGGAGGCCGTGAAGGGACGCCCTCTCCCGACAAACGATTGGTGGACTTCGCTACTCGCCACGTCTCCTTTCCCGGGCCGTATGTACGCCTATCCATTCACGATCAGTGCCGATGCCTCGGCAGTCAAGATCTGGTACCCGAATGAGTGGAATGAGACGGGAACGGAAATGATCGCCGGCGATCCGCTCTTGATCGAGCCCATTGACCCCAGTCCCGATCCGAATCCGGAGGAGCGAGTTCTCTTTGATTTCGAGAGCGACTGGGCGACCCTGGGCTGGAAGATTGAGGGCAATGCATTCGGAAAGAGCCCCATGACCAATGCGCAGCATGGCAGCCGTGGTTTCGTGGGCTCGAGGTTTGCGGCCAGTTTCTACGGTCGGGACGGGAGCCTCGGGTCAGCCACATCCCCCAAGTTTGCCATCGACAAGAATTACCTTCACTTCAAGGTAGCCGGTGGCAGCGACAAGTCCATCCTGGGGGTACACTTGTTAATCGACGGGGAGTCCGTCCTGCAGGAAGTGGGCAAGAACGACAACGACTTCACTTGGCGTAAGTGGGACCTGCGCAAATACAAGGGCAAGAAGGGACAAATCCGCCTGCGGGACGAATCGAAGGGTGGATGGGGCTTTGTTTCCGCAGACCATTTCGTCCAGTCGGACAAGGACTCCAAGCCGAAGTCCGGTCCCTTTTCCCATGCCTCGACATTAGGGTGGGGCGATTGGCACGTCGCCATGCGTCTTCACCTTTCCACTTTCAAGAACGCGGACGTCACCTTCGGTCGGGGCATGCCTTGCGTGTGGATCGAGCCGAATGGCCTTGACCTAAGGATCCCGGGCATCGTCAAACCGAATGGATCGCTCGAGTATCATGGCAAGACTTTTGGAGTTCATGCTCCGGGAGGATCCCTGTCTGCAAAGGATGGATTTACCCTGTTCAGCGGACCGGTCTTGGCGATCAGCGCTTTGGGCAAGGACCCCACCCAAGCCGCGACTTTTGCCCGGCATGCCGCCGCCATCCCCCGCGATACCCGCTTCGAATGGAAGCACGACCGGGCCGGAGGAAGAGTCGATACGACCTGGGAAATCAAGACGAGTAACGGGGCCCCGGCCCTCCAGGGTTGGATTCCGCATCACTACCGCAAGACCACTCACGACTTTAAGGCGGTGGGGATCGAGTACGGGACGCGGCGTGGAAAAATGATCGTTGCCCAGGGCAACCGGTTCGCGATTTCCTGGCCCTTTACCGGAATCATTCCGGTCTTCCCGCTCCCCAAGGATGGAAAGTTCAAACCCGAGGTTCTCTCCGGGTTAATCGATCGGTGGGCCAAGGGCATGCTGGCCAAGAAGGACAAGGATAGACAGGGGGCGGACACCTACTGGGGCGGCAAATCCATGCTCAAGACATGTCAGGCCTTCAATATGGCCTGGCAACTCAAGCTTCCCCTTGCAAAGGAATTGTATGCCGAGGCAAGGCGGATTACGGCCGACTGGCTGAGCTACGAAACGGGGGAAAAGGCTTTTTACTATGCCCGCTACCCGTTGCCCTGGAGCGGGTTGGTTGGGTTTAATTCCAGTTACGGGTCGGAGCAGTTTACGGACAATCACTTTCACTACGGTTACCTTGCCATGAGCGTGGCCCTCGTTGGGATGCATGACCCCGCCTGGTTGGCGAAATATGGTCCGCTGGCCCGTGAAGTGGTGAAGCAGTATGCGGAATGGGAACGCGATTCCCCTCTCTACCCGCGCCTGCGAACCTTCGAGTGTTGGGCCGGTCACAGCTATGCGGGGGGCATGTCCAGCGGTTATGACGGCAACAACCAAGAGTCTTCCTCCGAGGCAGTTGGTTCCTGGGCGGGGGCGTTTTTTCTCGGGGCGGCCATGGGGGACGAGGATATGATGGCCACCGGGGCCATGGGCTATGCCATCGAGACCGAGGCGGTTCACGAATACTGGAACAACGCCTATGGATGGAAAAACCCCGGGCAATCCAACTGGTCGCCCAACTACAAGCCGACCATCTGTTCGGTGATGCGGGACCGGGACATGGGCGCATGGACCTGGTTCAGTGGGGAACCCATTCATATTTATGGGATCCAATGGCTTCCCGCTTGGACTCACATGAATTATTTCGGGGCCCACAAGGAGCATTCGGTCTTTCAACTCAACCAGATGCTTACGCGCCAGGGAAAGGACAAGGGAAAGATGACCTGGGAGGAAATCGACGGCGATTGGGGCCAGGTCACGGCAGCCTACGCCGCTTTCTGCCAGCCTGAGGAAATCTGCCGCGTTCTTGACGAGGCGATGGAAAAGAAGTGGAGGATCTCCAGTCCCAAGCATGCCGGCATTCCCTATTACCTGTCCCATGCCAGCCGGGCCTACGGCTTGATTGACGTTGAATCCCACACCGATCTTCCCACCTCCGTGGTCCTTAAGAAACCGGATGGTTCCCGGACGGCCCTGGTCTACAACCTGTCCAAGTCCACCGTGCCCGTACGTATTTTCGTGAAGGGCAAGGAGGTTCTCAAGGGGAGCCTGCCGGCAAAGGTCCTTATGGCCGTGCCTCTGAAGTAGATCTTCGGGCCTTCTCGGGCCGAATTTCTTATTTCAGAGGTGAGAACTCGAGGGCCTTCAGATAGAGTCTTTCCGGAGGTCTGGCCAAAAGCTCTCCCTCATTTCGCGATTCCCGGGCGATCCTTTTCCAGATCGGGTCTCGTCCAAAGGCCTGCCAGTTAAGGTCCGCCTGCCCCCGGTTGGCGTGCCGAACCAGGTAGATCAGAGTATTGCTGCGTTCCGGTTGATCGAAAGGGGTCCAGTAGCCGACGTTTCGAATCCCGTGCTTGTCGAAGAGGCCGGTGGTGTGTCTCCTGAACCGGTCGTTGAGGGAGCCTAGCTTTCCGTCCTTCGCAAGGTAGGTGCGCAATTCAAAGACACCTCCCGCCTGTCCCTGCTCCTCCTCCGCAAGGACCGAATAATCGTTGAGCGTCAAGAAAATGCTGGTTGGCTTTTGCGAGAGCAGTCTTTGGAACTCGGGCTTATCGGTAACCTTTTCCCATTCCTTGTCGTTGAGGAAACTCGTCCAGTTGCGGTAGGCCTGATAACGGGTGGGGTGCTTGAGCAAATAGACGAAGCGTCGCTTGCTCTTGGCCGATCCGTCGGTTGGGATCCAATACCCCAAGGCGTGCAGGCCGTGCTTGCGGAAAATCCGGTCGGTGTGCTCGCGGAAGCGCATGATCAGGTGCTGAAACCGGCCTTCGCTGGCGTGGTAGATGCGCAACTCGTAAAGCGGTCCCTCAAGAAGCCGTGCAGCAGGCTTGGGTGGAGTCGGGCGGGTTTGGGCATCCATCCCGGGCCTTGAACCGAGGGCGACCGCGAGCGGAGCCCTGAAGATCCAAGCCATGTCGTCGGAAACTTTCCTGCTGGAATCATGTCCACCGATGAAAATCTGATCGTCTCCGAAGGGAGAAAGGCAAAAGGCCCGCGGGGAGACCAGGATCGTCTTGCCCTCCGCATAGGCGTTGTTTACCTCCATCACCTTGTAGCTTCGGTCGGGATAACGGACGGCAAAAAGAGCCCCCGCATAAAGGGCGCTGCCTTTCCATTTCAAGTGGTTCTTGCCCCGGATGTTACCCTGAAATCCTATGAGGTGCACGGTCTTTGCGGATTCCGGGTCAGTCACGGGATAGGCCATGTTGTGTCCGCCGAGCGTGTAGTTGACCTCGACCCCGAGCCTTTTGCTCATGAGTTCCATGATCTCAGTCTCCTCGTGGAGTTCATAGCCACCCTTCCCGTTCGGGTCGAGGCGCTTGACCTGGCTTTTCGACCTGTTGTCGGGAGCCCATAGAAAAAGGAGGGACTGGCCATCTCCTCCCTTTTCCTCGATGACCGACAAACCGCGGATGCCCCCGACGTCGGTATCGGTGTCCTCATTGAGGTCGATGATTTTCTCGTAGCTAGGGAGAACTCCGTCCCTGCGACGGTAGATGGCGCCTCCTTCGGAAAAGAAAAGGGATCCGTTGGCTTGGACCATGCCCAATGGCCGGGTGTGCAGGGAGCCCTCTTCGGGGAAGGGATACTCGAGTCGACGGCTCCACCTGATCTTGCCCGGAAGGGAAGGGTCGTAAACTCCCGAAACGATCCCCGGGTTCCCGAGCGAAAGGAACAGGCGCTCGATGCCGGTCTCCTTGTCCCGGTAGACTTCCATGTCCCTCGGGACCCATCGGATTCCACCCAGGTTCGACCCGTGCCTTACCAGGGTGTGGGTCCAGGTGCCTGTCCGGTCGTCTCTCGTCCAGGACGATACGGCTCCTCCCCGCTCGAAGTTTGCCCCCGCTGCCATCACAAGCAGTGTCTCCGGACGAGTCAAGGGCTTGCCTTCGGCGTTCCGAGTAAAGGTGACGGACTTGAGGATGTTGCCTTTCATGTACGCCAGGTTGAGGTTGTTGGCCTTCCCCATGTCCAGGTCGACCTGCCAGCGGGAGTCGAGGGAGTCGAGGCGCAGCACTTGGGCCGACTGCTTTTGCCCGTCCGGAGGGATGACCCAGCGGGCATCGACCCAGTATCCGTTGGAGGCGAAAAGCCTGCCCTTGTGAGAGACCAGGTGCATGATCTCCGATCCGCCTGCGTAGGCTCCCTTCTCGTCTAGATATCCGGCGTCGTAGCTTTGAATCCACTGGGCCTGCCCGGACGTTTCGTCCCCGCTTGCCCGGAGCAAGCCAAGGGCAAGCAAAGCAACCAGCGTTCGACTCGTCGGTCGGATCATGCCGAGGATCAGCGGATGGCGGAATAGTCCGTGGATTTCATGTAGGTAGCCTCGGGGGGCTTTGCCAACCGACCGACTCCCGAGGCTTTGGCCGCCATCTTCCAATCGGGGTCGGCGAGGAAATCCTTCCAGGATTTACGGGCCGCTTCCCGGTTCTCGTGCTTGATGATATAGATGAGGGTATCCTTGTTGTCCGGTTCGTCGGTCGGGTGCCAGTAGGCGACCGACTTCATTCCATGCTTCAGGAAGAGTCCGATGGTATGGTCTCGGAAACGGGCGTCGAGTTTCCCGAGTTTGCCCTTGGCTGCCTTGTAGACGCGCAACTCGAAGACGTCGTCCTTTTCGACCTTTCCGTTCTTCCAGTCGGGGGAGTACCCGGTTTCCTTCATGAAAACCGAATCCGGTCGCCGGGCGAGGATCTTGCCGTCCACTTGTGATTCACTCGCCACTTTCTTCCAGGCAGGGTCCGACAAAAATGCCTTCCAGGATGCCTTGGCCGCCTCCCGGTTTTTATGCCTTATCACGTAGATGAGCGTGTTCTTGGATGCTTCGCCCTCGGAGGGAACCCAGTAGCCCTCGGATTCGATCCCGTGTTTCTTGAACAGGCCGACCGTGTGGTCCCGGAAGCGGGCGTTGAGGTCATCCAGTTTACCGGGGTTGGTTACGTAGGTCCTGAGTTCGTGAACCTCCGCAAAGGTAACGTGCCCGAGGAGCACGGATGTAAGGAGGGCGGCTAATCTTTTCATAGTGGCTTGATATGAAGGGGTGAACGGGTTGCGGGTGAAGCGACCATTCATGCCTTCCCCGGAAAAGATTTCAACGACCAAAAGGAAGGGTTTGGAAAAATTTGAGGCGAGAACCAAGTGGTTCAAGGCATGGGCTTGAACCCGTTCCTGATCGGCCAATTCGGACCCTTTGCATCAAACCAATAAGCGCCTGAGTCCTTCGAGTTGCCGCGGAGTCTCCCTTCAAAATCCAGTTCTACGGAATGCCTCGGCACCGCTGCCCCGATTAGAATCGATCCGGGCTTGGGATAGAGGCCTCCGGTCAGGTCCTGGTTCCTGACTCCATGGCCATTCCATTCCTTCCGCTCCAGTTTCCCTCCCAATACGTTCCCTTGCCCTGCATTGCCCGAGAAGGTGATGAAGTTGCTGCCGGGAGTCTGCATGGCCACTCCGGCATAGAATGCATTGTTGGCGACCAGGACCGGGCCCGAATATTTCCCCTTGGCCGGGGCGACGATACGCAGGGCTGTTTTTCCTTCGTTTAGTACGGTGTTGTGGACAATCTTCAGGTTCCCCACCACGGCGCTCTGGTGGTCGCGTGAGTAAATGCCGCTCCCCTTGCAGTTGAAAATCAGGTTGTTTCGGATGATGGCATCGGCGGTCGCCTGGATTCCATTGTCCGACCCGTTGAAGATGAGGTTGCCCTCGATGACGTTGGGTTCCTTGCCGTCTGCATCGTATACGATGATTCCGGGATACTTTACGTCGTGAATGACGTTGTGGCGCACGAGGTTTCCCCAACTCCCATCCTTTAACTCGATACCGTCTCCCTGCGAGACCTTTGGCCCAGTGAGGTCGTGCAGGTGGTTGCCCTCGATGATTCCGCGAAAGAACTGGGCTTGGGTTTTTCCGTTTGGCCCCGAGTTGGCGCCCAGGTAGAACGCTTCTCCGTGTCCACCCGTGTGGTGGATGCGGTTCCTGCGAAAAATCATTCCCTCGTAAAGGTTTCCCTGGTGGTTGCAGGTTATTGCGGGGCCACCCACATGATGGATATGCAGGGAGTCCAGCGTTACGAATTTGGCCATCCTGTCGCCCAGTTTGTAAATGCGGATTCCCGTGGATCCTCCCGTGATTTCCAAACCCTTGACGATAAGATGCTGCGTCCCCGCCAAGTTGAGGGTGTTCTGCCGGGCGTCGGGTCTTTGAAAGACGACGCGAGCATTCTCGGCAGCACTTATGACGATGGGGTTTCCCTTGGCTCCGACGTGACTAAGTTCCAGTTTCCGGCCGTTCGAGTAGGTTCCCGCTTCCAGAACGACTTCGTCCCCGGGGCGCAGACCACCCCCATGAAGCAGGTCGAACCAATTCCCCGAAGGGCCTACTCTGTAGGTTTTGGCTGAGGCGAAAATCACCAGGCAAAGCAAAGTGAACAGTGAACCTAGGTGGGGCATATACCGGGCCGAGCGAAGAGGGGTGGAACCTTATTTCAGGCCCGGATTCTCGAACCAGATGACTCCCCACCCCCCATTTTCCTCCGTCGTGCCGATGTCAAGGTCGCCGTCGCCGTCAAGGTCCACGAGGAAGGCATTGTCCATCTTCTTGCGCGACTCGGGAGCGGGCATTCTCATCAAGGTATTCACCCACTTGCCTTTACCTACTCGGGTCAGGTACCACAACTGGGCTTCGTACTCGGGGATGATGACGATTTCGGGATAGGACGGATCCCCGTTCATTTCCATAATGGCGACGCCTTTGGGTTTGGGTTTGACCCGTACGCTTGAAGGCTGTGCGGGGAGCTCTATCTCGACCCTGTCGTATTTCGGGACGCCCTTTTCGTTTCTGCGCAGGAAAATGCGGATTTTTTGGGCCGCCTTGATCAAGTCCGGAAGGCCGTCGCCGTTAACGTCGCCGTGAGCCGCGAACATTCCGCTGGGTTGGGGGTCGATGACTTGAACCGGCCACCGTTCCTCGATCTTTTCCTTGCCTGGGTTCCGGTAGTAGAAGAGCCCCTGCTTCCTTCGCTCCTGCACCAGAATGTCCTTCTTCCCATCCCCATCCATATCGGTCACGATACAGTTCATCGGCCAGATGGCTTCACCCAGTTCGCGCCTTTTCCAGTTTGCGGCGTAATGCTTGCCCGAGAGCGGTTGCTTGTACCAAGCTTTGGCCCCTACTATCAGATCGCTGAGGCCATCCCCGTCGACGTCGCTCACCACGGGGTTGCGGGCCTCGTTGCGGAAGAGAGTCATTTTTTTCCATTTGGCCGGATCCCTGAGGTTTTTGGCTCCGGGGTTGAAATAGACGTGCCCGCCGTTGGCGACGTAGTCGATGTCACCGTCCTGATCGAGGTCTCCGATTCCGGAGTCCTCGCACTTGCCATGCTTCTCAAACTCAATGAAGTCGGTCCAGAGCCCGCGGATCTTCTTCTGGCCGGGGTTGAAGTAGAGACGACTGTATCCTCCTTCCTCGAAGTTTACGAGAACGTCGAGATCACCGTCGCCGTCCCAATCATGGTAATTGAAGCCGTCGGGTCCGTGATCCGTCGGGTCGGGTTGGATGACGTTTACGCGCCAGCCGTTGGGCCCGGGTTTGCCAACGTTTTGTTTCCAGGCGTTCTTCCTATCCTCGCCGTTGCCTTGAGCCCATGTGCACGCCAGGCTCGAGACGGTGATGAGGATTAATCCCGATATGGTCTTGGCTCGGCTCGGTTTTACGCGCTTCATTTACCTGCAGTATGATGCCTGCCATGGGACCATCAAGCAATTCTTGGCCCTTTGAGTAAAATGAGACCGAGTCTCAAAAAAGGTTCGATTTCTCGTCTTTTTCAATTATCTTCTGTTTTAAATCTCTAACTGAACATCCAACCATTATGAAGAATAACAACCTACTCCTCGTCCTGTCGGCCTTTTGCCTCGTAATGTCGGGCCTAAGCGCAATCGCCGCTCCAAAGGAACCATCGAAGGCCGCTCTTATCAAGAAGATGAAGAAGGGCGGACTGGTTCTTTATATTCGCCATGCATCGACCGAGAAGGACTATGCCGACCAAGTAAAGGCAGACGTTAACGACGGATCCACTCAGCGAGTCCTTAGCGAGAAAGGTTGGCATGAGGCGGTGCATATCGGACATGCTTTCCGTTTCCATGAAATTCCCGTGGGCAAAGTGTGGAGCAGCGAGTATTTCCGAGCTTGGCAAACCGCATGGCTTGCCTTCGGTGAATATGACAAGAACGCAGCCTTCAATTTCCTTCCTTACGAGGACTTCACCAAGGAGCAAATGGCGGAAATGAAAAAGAAGGTAAGCCCCTATCTTTCCGCAATACCCCCCAAAGGCGAGAATACCGTAATCGTGGCCCATGACGATCCCTTTGAGGCGGCTACCGGTATTTATCCCGAACCCATGGGCGTCTGCTACGTCCTTGAACCAAAGGGTAAGGGCAAATTTCTCATCTTGGGCCTAATCGGACCCGGCGATTGGAAATAAGTCGTTCTTACCGTTCTTCGGCATGAACCGGACGAGTGTAGAATGCGTAGAACTGCATCATCTCATCGACACCGTCTACCCCGCCAACCTTTTGGTTAAAAATCTCCAGATCGGAAACAGCGATCACAACTTTGCCAAGGCTCCTTCCTCCGGATTTCTTGAAGCCTACGGCCTGGACGAGGAGCGACTCGAGGAGATCGAGTGGGACATTCTGAGGAAGTTCGATGAAAGCTCCTCTTTTTTGGCTACCCTGTAGGCTTTGCAGACGGTTCCTTTCCTTTTGGACTTGAGCCGATGCCCAAAAGCGTCGATTCCTTGTTCCTCGCCAGAACTATGAATCGATTCAACCCCATCGTCCTTGTCGGGCTTCTTTTGTCGTCTGTCCTTTTCTCGGCTCTTGCCGGGCGGACGGACGGCAACCGTCCTTACGTCCTCTTCATCGCCATCGACGACCTGAGGCCGGAGCTCGGTTGCTATGGTTCACCCATAGCCAAGTCCCCGAACCTCGACAAGCTGGCGGGGGAGGGCATGCGTTTCGACCGTGCCTACTGCCAGCAATCCATTTGCAGTCCATCTAGGGCGAGCCTGATGACGGGAGCTCGGCCCGACCAAATCGGCGTGATCGAGAACACGGCCTACTTCCGTGAGCTTAACCCGGACGTCGTGACCTTGCCCCAGCACTTCATCAAGCATGGGTACGAGGCAGTCTACTGCGGCAAGATCTACCACGCCCGCATGACCGACGACCACCATTCCTGGAGCCGCAAGCCCGCGTATGACCGATGTCCGAAGATGAAGTGGTTGCCCGGGAACTACGCCCTCAAGGAGAACCAGGAGTTGTGGGCCTCCAACAAGGAGAAGATGCTGGCCAAGTACGGCAAGGCGGGCTCGGGCGGGCTGATTCACGGTCCCGCCTACGAGGCGGCCGACGTAGAGGACCACGTCTACGGTGATGGTTTCAGCACCCGTTTGGCCATCGCGACCCTGGAAGATCACCTGGAAAGAAAACCCAGTCAGCCTCTTTTTCTGGCCCTCGGCTTCAAGAAGCCCCACCTTGATTTCGTCGCCCCCAAGAAATACTGGGATCTCTACGACCGGGACGAAATCGAATTGGCAAGTCAAACCAAGGCCCCGAAGGGCGGGGCCGCCACCGGTCTGCACGCATCCTTCGAGCTGCGGACCCGTCACGGCATTCCCAAGAGCGGACCCATCGGACCTGATTTGGCCAGGACCCTTCTTCACGGATATTATGCCTGCGTGAGCTATGTCGACGCCCAGATCGGGATGATGCTGGAAGCCCTCGACCAGGCCGGTATCCGCGAGGACACCGTTATCATGGTTTGGGGCGACCATGGCTGGCACTTGGGCGAAATGGGAATTTGGGGAAAGGCCACCAATTACGAGATTGCTACCCGCGTGCCACTCATCGTGTGGACGCCCGGCATGAAGGCCCGGGGACAATCGACTCACGCTCTGGTCGAGTTGGTCGACCTTTATCCGACCTTGTGCGAATTGGCCGATTTGCCCCGGCCCAACCACTTGGCGGGCAAAAGTTTCGTTCCACTCCTTGATGAGCCGAAAAGCAAATGGAAAAAGCATGCCCTCAGTCAGTTCCCCAACCCAGCCCTCAGGGAGTGGGCGGCCAACCCGCTTTCACCCGGCATGCGACAAACCTTCTTCGGTCCCCTGATCAAGGAGGTCGAAGGCAAGATCATCAGGCAGCAGGGCAAATCCTGGGATCGCGACCTCTTTGAGAATCATCTCATGGGGTATTCGCTCCGAACCGAAGGCCATCGCCTTGTTGCCTGGATGGATTATCGAGACTTGGATGCGCAACCGGTCTTCCTCGAACTTTACGATCAAAAGGCCGATCCCGATGAGACGACGAACGTCGCATCCGGGAACCCGGCAAAGACCGATGCCTTGCTGAGGCAACTGAAACGGGAATTGGCCCGGACACCCCCCAGGCCCGCCAAATGAAGCGTTTGCCTCCAGCGCTTGGGTGCCTTGCCCTTGTTGCGGGATCGGTTTCCTTTGCAGCAAGTCGGCCGAACGTCGTTCTCATCATGGCCGACGACATGGGATACTCTGATCTCGGATGTTACGGCGGAGAGATCAGGACGCCCAACCTGGACCGCCTGGCGAGGAACGGAATCCGCTATACCCAAGCCTACAACACCTCCAAGTGCTGGACGACCCGGATCAGTCTCCTGACGGGGCTGTATCATCACCGAAGTGACCGTGACTTCAGCAACAGCGCCCTCATCGGGGAAATCCTCAAGCCCGCCGGTTACCGGACTTGGTGGTCCGGCAAACACCATGCGAGCTTCAACCCCCACGGGCGAGGCTTCGATCATTTTTCGGGTTTCCTTGGAGGAGCGATCAACTTCTGGAATCCGGCCGACAAGGCCAGACCGGGCGAAGCTCCACCGGGTTGGCGTGCGGTCTATACCTGGGCCTTCGATGACAAGCTGGTCAAGCCATACCTCCCCCCCAAGGACTTTTTCGCCACCGACGCCTTCACCGACTGGAGCCTCGATTGGTTGGACGAAAAGGAAGGAAGGGACGCCCCTTTCTTCCTTTACCTGGCCTACAATGCGCCCCATTGGCCACTTCACGCCCATGCCGAGGATATCGAGAGGTACGACGGCGCGTATGACGAGGGATACGAGGCCGTACGGAAGGCCCGCTATCGGAGGCAACTGGAGATCGGCTTGTTCGATGATGAGGTGACGCCACTGAGCGAGCCTGAGCACAGAATCTGGTCGACTCTCAGCGAAAAGGAGAGAAGGGAGGAAGCCCTGCGCATGCAAATCCATGCCGCCATGGTGGACCGGATGGATCAAAACGTAGGGCGCCTGGTCAAGAGGTTGGAGGAACTGGGGCAACTGGAGGAAACCCTCATCATCTTCCTGGTCGACAACGGAGCCAGTCACGAGAGGCCCCGCAGGGGAAGCAAGGACCCGTCGGCCGAATGGGGAAGCGTGGGTTCCTTCGAGGCCATCGGCCAGTCCTGGGCCAATTCAACCAACAGCCCGTTCAGAAAATGGAAGGTCCAGGGTCTGGAGGGGGGGATCTGTACCCCTATGATCGCGCATTGGCCCGCGGGGATTGACCTTCCGAAGGATGCAATCTCCCGCGAGCCCTGTCACTTGGTCGATTTCGTTCCGACCTTCATGGAACTGGCCGGCGAAGGGACGAGATACCCAAAAAACCTTCCCAGACCGGACGGCGTAAGCCTGACCCCGACCTTTTTCGGGAAAGAGTTGAATCGCGAAAAGCCGCTCTTCTTTCAATACGGGAGTTGGCAAGCCATCCGTGTGGGGCCTTGGAAACTCGTTAGGCAAAAGAGCAACCCATGGGCCCTTTACGACCTCAGCAGGGACCGGACGGAAACGAGGAACCTGGCATCCAGGTTTCCCGAGCGAGTGACTGGCATGGGGAACCGCTGGGAAGAGTGGGCAGGGGAAATGAATCTCGCTATAAGCAAGGACCCGCGAAAAAAGAAACACAAATCCACTCAATGACCACGATCATCCGATATTCGTCCTTGTTTTTTCTCCTCACCCTGATTGGTTCGAACTGTCTCGCCCAAAGGCTCGATCCGACCTATCGCAACCTTCGCTACAGCAAGGAATTCGACCGCAGCGTGCTCGACCTCTGGGCGGTCGAGGGAAAGAAGCCCGCTCCCCTCGTCGTATACTTTCACGGGGGTGGCTTCAAGGGAGGCGACAAATCCTTTTTCTCGCGCAGTTCGATGCTCCGTCGCCACTACCCAAAAGGGGTGGCTTTCGCGAGCGTCAATTATCCCTTTCTCGTTCATGTGGACAAA
>CEVF01020256.1_pt1 | contig 27786 bp, 25 predicted proteins | sample 356441 | NCBI WGS metagenome assembly CEVF01 (sample SAMEA2622765, study PRJEB7988) | marine metagenome | biome: marine biome (ENVO:00000447); feature: surface water layer (ENVO:00002042); material: "saline water (ENVO:00002010), including plankton (ENVO:xxxxxxxx)" | depth 5 m | reverse complement strand
CGCCGATCGTGACCGCGTGATCAAATCGCGGCCTCTCATCTCCCAGTAGAGCGAGTTAGCAGCCATCCGCCATGTTAATTCTATTGCGCCGACGGCTCTCATAGCTCGGAATCTGGCAAGCTATCGATGCTGCCAGGTAAAACGCGGATTGACGCCTGTTGGAAGTTTCGAGTAGCCTCCCCCTCCCTTGGAAGATGTTGCATCTGATCCAAGGATAAATGATTCGCCGCTTATTGCGCTATGATCCCGCTTTGAGAACGTGAAAGTCGTTGAAAGGCATAACAGGTGATGAAAATATCAAACTCCAATAAAAACAAAGACCCACTCCCCGTCCTTCTGGCTGGTACTTTTGAGGCTAAAGCATCGACTTCGCAACTAAGAGATTCTGTGAATCGGATACTAGAAACACTATCGGGTCAGTTGTCTGAGCAGGCCATCACGCTGAACGTTGATATCTGCGATTCTCTTCGCTACGCATTGAATGCGTCACTCTTTGAGCGTGCGGTTCGATGTCTGTGCGAGCAATCGATTCATGGAATGCCTTGCGGAGGCGAGTTGATCATCACGGCGGTTGAGCAAGCTGACGGGATCGATTTGGAGATTGCCGACAGTCGCAACGACTACATCGAATCCCCGCGTTTATTAGACGGTCAAAGCGATCAAACATTCACCGAACTGATTCCCGTACATTATTTCGTCGCGGTTCACGGTGGTACGGTGAGGGTGCAGAATTGCCCCGAGGGCGGGGTAGCATTTACTATCCATCTTCCCTTTTCGCAGGCTTTGCGGTCAGCCGCTTAAAAAAGCATGGAATCTCTCCAGCACGCATGGAATGATCTTACCGATCGGATACGGAAACTGCCAAAAAGAACCCAAGTTCTTATTGCAGTCGGTGCGATTCTCTGCCTTGTTGCATCAGCCCTATTCAACCATGGGAATAAAAAAAATGCTGAAATTACATTATTCCCTGACGCGCTTTCTTCACGACAAATTTCAGCTTACCAGATCGCATTTGCGGATGCTGGGCTCGCAGACTATCGGATCGACAAACAAAAAATCCTGGTTCCAAAAACAAAAAAATCCAGTTTCATGGCCGCTTTAGCGAAGGCTAATCTGCTGACGAAATCATCAGGCAAGTACCTCGAAAAAGCGCTTGACTCCAGTAGTCCTTTTGAAAATCAGCAGCAACGAAAACATCGGATAAAAATCGCGCAAGAGAAAGAATTCGCTCAAACCATTAGTCAATTCAACGGGATTGAAGAGGCCACGGTCCATTATGATGCCAAGGAGAAAAAGGGGCTTGCCCAAGATACGATCTTCACAGCAAGTGTCACTGTGCGGGCAAAAAACAATAAACCACTGACATCCCAGCAAAGTCAGATTATTAGAAATTACCTCGCAGGATGCATCGCAGGGCTGAAGCCCGAGGTAATTTATATTGTAGACCTCAATCTGTCTCCGGAACCGCCTGTCGCAACGCACCTGCCGGCAAATTTTTCCCAAATCCATTCTGGAACCCCAAATAGATCGCCTAGCCAAGTTCCGAAAGAGCTGGTGAAGCAACCAGAATCTTTCCCCGCCGGCACACTCGCCATCGTTGGCACGGCATTGGTTGCCGGCTGTGTTGCCTTACTACGAAGAAAAATTGGCACCGAATCCACCGACCGGAATTGCGTTTCTGAGCCAACGAAACTTGACATTCAAATCCCCAGTGAGCCACCCGATAAAAGTCAAACATCTTTAACTGAACTGCCGGGCGAGAACCTTCCTAACTCAGCACAAAACTTCGGAGCGGATGATCATACAGCCAAAGCCCGTCTGCTTTTGGCCGGCCAATCTGATTATTCACACTTGATACCGAACCAACAAACCGACGGGATTGAACTTACAACAATGGCGGTGCATTCTGATTCCGAATCGACGCAACCATCAAATCCAAACGCCGATAAAGACAATTCACGACTTTTCGATTTTGTGCGTCGTACGAACTCGGAAGATCTGTTCGAAATTATTATCAACGAAGATGCCGGGGTCATTGCGACTGTTTTTTCTCATCTGTCGCCTGAGAAATCAGCCGATCTCTTGGGCCGCTTTCCAGATGCCACCCAGTTGAGGATACTCCGGCATCTCGGAGATTCCGCGCAAACAAGTAACGCCTCAACAAAAAAAATCAGCAAGGCGATAGCAAAACGCCTCTCAGCAAATATAAAGCGAAATAAAGATCGAAAAGAGGGCATGCAAGCAGTCAGTGATTTGCTCCATTTTGTAGACACCGAACAACGATCGAAGCTTCTTAAAAAATTACGGCTTAAGGGTGCGGATTTAACCCGTCGTACCGATGACCAAATCAAATCGGCCCCTCAATCCAAACCAGAATCAAGCAACGGCCAGCAGCCCGTTAAACCGCCGACGAATCTAAAAATCCTCGACGATCAAACTCCCGAAATCATCTCAAGTCTCTCCGGGGATCAACTTTGTGAGCTCTTCGCTGCGGTGGACCCAAGAGATGCCGTTCTTGCACTCTCACAATGGGACCCAAAAGTAACACAAACGCTGACTGAAAGCATGCAATCTCAGGATGTTATTCGCCTTGAAAAGTCGCTTCGAAATATACGAGGACAGAGAGTCAACAAATCAACCAGTTGCCTTAAGGTCGTTGAAACAGCCGAACGGCTCATCGCATCAGGAAAATTCATTACTTCCTGAAGGTCGTAGCCAAACAAGCCTTGGTAATTTTTTCTTTTACTACAACGTCAAGATGTCCCAATTCCGCCGAGTATTGCCCGATCTTTTTGGACGCTGTGCCAGTGTTCTCGTTGCATGCTGTACTTTCGTATCTGCAGCCTATGCTGATCCAAACCATGCAACCCAGGCAACCTATGAGCACATGGAATTTCCTGAGTTGGGTGTCCGTAAATCGGATTTAGATTTGAATTTCAAAAAAAAACCACCGATCCAAAATCTCATCCTTCCGCAGCAAGACCACACCCAAAAAAAGAAACCTGAAGCGATGAAGCCCTACTCTGCCTTCCAAACTTTGGGCAGCCTGTTTTTTGTGCTGGTCTTGTTTGGTTGCGCCGCTTTTTGGATGCGCAAAGGCAACAAAAGATCTAATCTCTTGCTCGGCAAAGAAACCTGGCAGGTTCTGGGGCGCGGAAACCTAGGTCCCAAACATGATGTTCAACTGGTACGGCTCGGCAATCGCATACTCCTTCTTGGCCACTCGCCAAACACGATCCAGACGCTCGTAGAAATTACAGATCCGAGTGAGGTTCAAGCAATGCTAGAGAGCTGTCACACCAAACAGACACAATCGGGCATCGGTTTCCCCAGAAAACTCTTGGGTGCTTTTATGGGGCACAGCCAACACACCTTTGATCAAATCAATCCTGCCAACCATCCTGCATTTGCTGAACCGCCAGATGCCTGAATTAGTGTCGACAAAATTACTTCGCAACGGATTCCGCCGCACCACCATCCAACGTGGGGGATGGATGGTTTGTTTTTGGCTAATTTCGATTACTTCAATCTACGGCCAGAATACCGAGAGCCGATATTCACCCGAGCAGAACACCGATTCATTCAGCGAATCATTGTCTGCCTGGATCACACCGGAGGAATTTGATAGCACATTGCAGACGATTTTGTTATTAGGGGCTGTAAGCCTCGCTCCTGCAATCATTCTAATGACAACTTGCTTTGTGCGAATCGTTGTAGTCCTTGGTCTCCTCCGTGCAGCTTTGGGATTACAAACGCTACCTTCGACCCAGGTCTTAACGTCGCTTGCATTGTTTATGTCGCTGGCGATTATGAGTCCCGTTTGGACGGAAGTGTATGACGAAGGCGTTAAACCATACTCAAGTAAAGAAAAAACACTTGATTCTGCATGGCGTGACGGCATCCAACCCATAAGAAAATTTATGAGTATGCAAATCGAGGCAACCAGCAATCAAGATGACATCTGGTTGTTTATGAAATACATGCCACAGGCTGAGTCTCCCGAAAATTACAGTCAAGTTCCCTTAGCCGCATTGCTTCCAGCCTTCATGTTAAGTGAATTGAAAACCGCATTTCTAATCGGGTTTCAGATCTTCGTCCCTTTCTTGATTCTCGATATGGTTATCGCGAGCGCGACAATGTCGATGGGAATGATAATGCTCTCGCCCTCTTTGATATCTCTTCCATTCAAACTTCTTTTATTTGTTCTAGTCGATGGCTGGCAATTAATTGTCGGTATGCTTATGCAAAGTTTCCAGCCTTTTCTGTAGCCAGCCACTTCGACAAATCCGCATTACAAAATCCAATCAAAACAAAGTACACGCAATGTCCCCCGAAACAGCGATCGATATCGGACGTGATGCTATTCTGCTAATGTTGCTTGCGAGTGCACCTATTTTAATCACGGGTCTCATTGTCGGTCTTATTACGGGGTTTTTTCAGGCGGTTACACAGATTAATGAGCAGTCGATATCTTTCATTCCTAAATTACTAGCAGTCGTTTTGGTTGTGAGCTTACTCCTCCCCTGGATTTTAAATCAACTTGTCCACTACTCGGTAAAATTAATTTCCGAAATTCCCGGAGGGCTGTGAGCAAGCCCAAATCTTGTGCGATCTAATTTGACGCAACTTGCTGAAAACAGCCATGCAACAACTTCTGTCTCTGCACACTGATAAAATTTTTTTCTTTGGAATTGTTTTCGCGCGCCTCGGTGCCATGCTGCTGACTGCACCACTCTTGGGTTCGCGCCTTATTCCATTACATATCCGAATAATATCGGTCTTCGTGCTTACCATCCTCATTACACCATTCCAATGGCACGCCTACAGCGCGTTTGCTCCGGACACAGGTACAGTCGCGATCCAGATCTTGGCGAATGTTCTGATCGGGGCAAGTCTTGGAATAACGCTGCTGATTCTGTTTTCTGGCGTGCAAATTGCCGGAACGATAATCTGTCGATCAGGACAAATGGCAATGGATCAATCGGGAGATGATTCGACGATCATCGAGGGCGCGCCAGCGGGTCGAATTTTACAGTGGCTTGCATTAATAATTTTTGTTGCGATCGGCGGTCACCGCCTGATGATGACGGCTTTACTAGATTCATTCCAATCTATTCCGCTAACCAGCCAACTTCTACCAGAACGATTACATCAAATTGCATTACACATGGTGAGCGAAAGTTTTCGGCTGGCAATACGTTTGAGCGCGCCCGTAATTTCCGCCCTACTCGCCTCGACGTTTGTAATTGGTCTGTTAAGTCGTGCTTTGCCTCAAATCAATGCCTTCTCGACAGGACTCACCATCAATTTGTGGACGACACTCGCAACGCTCTTTTTTTCTCTGGCAACCTTGGCCTATCTGTTCGAAGACTATGTCAACCTATTCATTTCGACATGGAATGGCATGCTTTGATAATCCCTTTGCTCTGGCGGCTCTCTGGAAGCATATTTCCTCATGAATCACTCAGGCTCAATGCACCCAGCGACGCCTCGTAGGCGGCAACGTGCCCGCATGGAGGGGCATGTTGCAAAAAGCGCAGATCTCACTTCCGCAATGGCGATCGTAGGTGGACTGGCATCGATTCTGCTGTTTGGCCGGAAATGGTGGAACGCTTCCATGCTGATCATGCAAAACTGGCTGGAAAATTCTACCTGGTCAAACCTGTCGATCGATACCATCCAAGAAATCACCAATGATGCGCTAAATCTTATTGCGCTGATTCTGGTGCCATCGACCATATTCTTGATCGGATTTCCACTGATAGTGCATCTGCTTCAAACGCGATTTCTATTGCACCTTCCAAGCGTATTACCCAACTTTTCAAGGCTTAGCTTAACTCGATGGATGCAGCACACGTGGACCAGAGAAGGATTTGTACGAATGGCCTTCGGCTTGGGAAAATTATTTATCCTGATGGGAATTGCAGTCTGGTTTTTTGCAAAACGCGGATCTGATCTGGTCGCTCTCGCTAGACTACCATTGCAGAATCTTGCTTCGTCTCTGGGCAACCTTTTGCTCCAATTGACGGTTGAATTTACTGTCGCCCTGGTCGTCCTCGCCGCATTTGACTTTTTTTACCAACGGAGAATTTATGAGGATCAATTGATGATGACCACAGAAGAAATACGAGAAGAATCAAAAATGCGGTAATTATTTTATCAATGTTTCATCGCCCTCTGCGAAGAAACAAATTCGTAACGCAGGTAAACTTAATAACCGTACCGTTCGATATAGCCAGCCCATCGTTCTCTGATCTGGGCTAAAGTTTCAGGATCTAGTTCGTAGCGATTTGTTTGGTACCCTTGCCGCGAGTCAAGATACGTTTCCACATTGGGTAAGGCTTGCGAGAAATCTGCGATCTCCAGGTCTGCATAAATTTTATGCAGGCATTCGAGCGGTTGATCGGCCAACTGTTCATACCGGATCTCTGTGTACTGGGCCGAGGGAATCAAAGATCGATCTTTTTCAAATGTTTCATAGAGCCTGGAAAAAACGCTATAAACAAATTGCTCCAAGTCTTTATGCTCGGGAACCTGTAGGCTTTGCGTTTCAAAAAGCGATTTCCAAAGACGCAGGGCGGAAGGAAACACCGCAGTCGGGTCGCGCACAATGTGCACAAAACGTGCACGGGGGAAGAGATCGATCAGCGTGCGGACTCTCCCAAGATGTGGCGGCGATTTGAGCACTAGGGGACGATGCTCCCGAAAGAACAAACGCTGCAAAAACCACATATAAGCACTTTTCCAATTTTCAATCTCCGATTCTGTGAACCCACAAAAATCAAGCGACTCTAAATTAACTGGCCCATGATTTGGGAAAGCGGTTGTGCGATAAATTGTCGGAACTCCCATGTTCAGAAGGGCAAATTCTTCCTCTTGTGGCTGATCCCATCCCGCCAGCATGTTGTCCATTGGACGCTGCTCCGGCATAAGAAATCGAAACCAGCGGGTCATGAAAGACCGTGTTGATAGAAAATGATTCGGTGCAAAGCAATCGTAGGTGGTTGGAAACGCGTGTCGCGGGTCTAGCGATAATAATTCGTGCAGCAAGGTTGTCCCCGACCTCCAGTGCCCGAGAACGAATAGAGGAGGCTGATCGATGCTGATCTGCTCAACCTGGTTACGCCAGCGAAATTCTTGCCAACGGAAACAGAGAGAATTGATGGGATTCGCAATGAAGGTCATACAGGCAGCTGGAAAACGTGATGGAGAAAACGCAAATCGATTCTCACGCAACAAATTCCACCACGTGGACATACGCATTCCGTCCCAAAAACGAGCTGCGTACCACGGATAGCGATTGACTATAACTTTTTCTGTATTTTTCTGAGGCTGCATGCAAAATTTATTTGTGTTTGCAGAACGCGCAAGGCAACAACCCGCGAGGCGGGGCTGGCCGTAGCCCATTGAATATCTTACTCGATGATCGACACCAAAGGACGCCAACTTGACAATCGTAATTGACTGAACCTACGATACCATTTCCAAACCGCCGATATTACTGCTCAGATCGTGGCTTGCGAACCAATGACGTCTCCTTAGAAAAAGGGTTTTCAGCATGATGATCCGACCCGTCTTGCTTGTCCTATTTTCAACGCTGAGCGCCGGATAATTTTATGGCTAAGCCGAAGCGGCAACTTGCACTCGAGGGATTCGACTCTCAAGAAGAGCAATCAGCACCGGCTAACCCAGCTCACAAAAAAATTCCATCGTCAGTGCCGAGCGCTGGAGACGCGCAACCTCTCTCGCTCCAAGGACGAACAGTTTATATCGTCGATTCGCACTCGTTGATTTTTCAGGTGTTCCACGCAATCGGTGAAATGACGAATCCCCAGGGTGAACCCGTCAACGCAATTTTTGGCTTTACCAGGGATCTGCTGTTTCTCCTGCGAGAAAAAAAACCGGACTATCTAATTTGCGCATTCGATCGACCGGGGCCAACCTTCCGTCACAAAATCTATTCGGACTATAAAGCGGATCGGGGGGAGATGCCCGCTGAGCTTTCGGTCCAGTTTCCCGGCATCCGACAGATTGTCAATGCATTTCAGATACCCGCTCTTGAGGCGGACAGGTTTGAGGCCGATGACATCCTGGCCACCGTCGCGCAACAGGCTGATCTTCTCGGCGCCGATTGTTTTCTAGTGACAAGTGACAAAGATTGCCGGCAACTGATAACGGATCAGGTCAAGATCTACAGCATCCGAAAACAGAGTGTTTACGATGCGGAGGATTTAAAAAAAGATTGGGGCATTCGCCCAAATCAAGTTGTTGACTTTCAATCCTTGGTTGGTGATTCTGTGGATAACGTTCCCGGTGTTGCACGCATCGGTCCTAAAACAGCCACCTCGCTACTGCAGCAATACGAATCGCTCGAAACAATATTTTCCAACATCGAAGAAATCTCGGGAGCAAAAAAGTCTTACTTGGAGTCCGGTAGGGATGAGGCACTGCTCAGTCGGAAACTCGTGAGGTTATCAGAAAACGTTCCTCTCGACTTGGATTGGTCGGCTGCTAAGGTTTGCGCCCCCGATGGTGAAGAAAGCCTTCGCTTGTTTCACGCATTTGGTTTTAGGAGCTTGATTCCTCACCTTAACCAATTGAGTTCCTCAAAAGATCCGGCGAAACAAAAAAAAGCGAATTATATTTGTGTCGATCGCCTAGAGACGCTTCAGGGGCTTGTCGCCTCATGGGAAAGGTGCTCGCAGATCTCAATTGATGTGGAAACCACCAGTTTGCAACCGATGCAAGCAGAGATTGTTGGATATGCGTTAAGCATCCAACCGGAGCAGGCTTACTATGTTCCGGTACGCGGCCCCGATGGCCAGCGAACAATTCCCGCGGAGGCCGCGATCCAATGCTTGAAACCGTTGTTAGAAAATGAGTCCATTGCCAAGGTCGGACAAAATCTGAAATACGATCTGGTCGTGCTGCGTAACGCGGGCATACGAGTCGCAGGCGTTGAGTTCGACACGATGATTGCTAGCTACCTTTTGGAGGCAGGACGACGCGGTCATAGCTTGGATGCCTTGGCATTACATTATCTAGGCTTAGAAACCATTAAAATTGAATCTCTAATCGGCAAGGGGAAAAGCCAGAGTCGCATGGACGAGGTAGAGTTAAGAAAAATAACAGACTACGCAGCGGAGGACGCCGATATACCTTTGAGGTTGAGACCACCCCTCGAAGAGCTTTTGCATGAAAATCAACTCGGGGATCTTTTTAAAAAATTGGAGATGCCGCTGGTCACTATCCTAGCCGACATGGAATATCACGGCATCCGTGTTGATACCAACCGTTTGAAAGGATTGAGTCGGCAGTTTGGCGCGAGACTTGCGGATTTAGAGGCGGAAATCTACCGACTTGCAGATGATAAGTTCAATATCGCGTCTCCCAAACAGTTGGCAGATGTACTATTTGGAAAGCTGGGACTTCCAGTAATCAAAAAAACAAAAACCGGGCCTAGCACAGACGCGGATGTTTTGGAGCAGCTAACGGAGTACCATCAACTGCCCGACAAAATTATCGCTTATCGCCAATTTTCGAAGTTAAAAAACACTTATGTTGACGCGCTACCGGAACTTGTTAATCCGAAGACTGGCCGTGTACACGCCTCATTCAATCAGGTCGTCGCTGCTACCGGCCGCTTGAGTTCCAGTGATCCAAACCTGCAGAATATTCCAATTCGCACAGAGGAGGGTCGCCAAATACGCTCGGCCTTTCTTCCGGGAGAAGACAACTGGAAGCTGGTAGGCGCTGATTATTCTCAGATTGAACTCAGAGTTTTAGCACACTACGCAGAAGATGAGGCACTAATTGGAGCGTTTGATCGCGACGAGGACATTCACGCGCTGGTTGCAAGTCAGATTCATGACGTCGCTCTGGAGGACGTAACCAAAGAGATGCGCCGCGGTGCGAAAGCCGTAAACTTTGGCGTGATTTATGGTCAGAGCCCATTCGGTCTCGCCAAGGCATTGAAAATCGATCGAGACCAAGCGGCCGAGTTTATTGATGCGTATTTCGCCCGTTACCCTCAAATTGATGCCTTTCTTGTGAAGACACTCAAGGCGTGCCGTGAAGACGGTTACGTATCGACCCTTCTCGGCCGACGTCGTGAAATTCGCGGTATTCGAAGCGAAAGCGGCGGTCGACAACGGAATTTAGCTGAACGAATGGCGATCAATACCGTGATTCAGGGATCTGCAGCCGACCTAATGAAACAATCGATGATTAATATTGCCGATCGGCTAGCAAAGGAAAGACGAAAAACGAACATGTTACTTCAGATCCACGACGAATTAGTATTCGAGGTGCCGCCTGCAGAACTGGATGTGATGCAAAAGATAGTTGCAGAAGAGATGGAAAAGGTCGCAACGCTCAAGGTTCCGCTGAAAGTAGATGTTCGTTGCGGTGGTAATTGGGCAGAAATTTAATTGCAGAATCGAAATAGCAAACCCGCAATAAGACCCAACATAAATCCATTGAGAAATTTCGGGGCAGAGTATTTGCAGATCGCCTCATTTTGATTGCAAGCTGGAAGCCTTACAATGCTTTCCTCGAGATAAGCCGGGGAAACAGCCAATGCTTCGACACACGGCCGACTCAATCGAACCGAAGGAAAATGAGCATGAGCGATTTCGATCAGTTAAAGACTGAACCAGACGGTGCAAACAACCGACCAACAATGCAAGAATTTTCCGGCAATAAAATAGCCGCTGGAGTCTGTGGTATTCTGATCGGTAGCCTCGGCATTCATAAATTCATTCTCGGATTGACGACACCTGGTATTATTATGGCGCTGGTAAGCATTCTCACCTGTGGAGTGGGTGGGCTCGCCATGTCTATCATCGGTTTCATCGAGGGTATCATCTATTTATCGAAGACTGACGAAGATTTTTATCAGACCTATGCTGTCGAAAAAAAATCCTGGTTCTGAAATTTCGGCGATAGGCACAATCACCCTTTATCCGCATCGGCTTCTATAGGATGGGTTTTAATCGATGAAAATTGTGGGGATCGTTGGAGGGGTCGCCAGCGGAAAAAGTACGGCGGCCGGTATGCTCAAAGAGCATGGGGCGAGCGTGATCGATGCAGATGAGATCGGTCATCAAATATTGCGTGACCCCGAGAACATTCAGGCGCTAATTGAACGCTGGGGGAGCGATGTGGTCGATCCCCGAGGGGAAATCGACCGACAACGATTGGCGGCGATTGTTTTCCCTGACAATGGAAATCGGGAGGCACTTGAATTTCTGGAACAACTGACGCACCCCCAAATAAAAAATCACGTGCTTGACGAGATTACTCGTCTGCAGGCTGCCGGGGTGAGGTTAGTGGTCCTTGACGCTGCACTGTTGCTGGAGGCTGGTTGGAATTCGATATGTAAAAAAATTGTGTTCATTGATGCCTCATCGGAAGTTCGAAAAAAGCACGCTGCGAAGCGGCAATGGACTGAACAGGAGCTTTTTCGCCGTGAATCTCAGCAGCTTTCTCCCGAAGAAAAACGGTCCGCTGCGGACATCGTTATCCCCAATTGCGGTTCTGAGGACTCGCTTCGCAGAGAAATTTCACGCGTGTGGGATTCCCTAATCGGTTCGGACATGGCAGACTAAGTGCAGTACCGGGTTTTCGCCTTGTCTCGTCTGACAACCCCGGCCACGAATCATAGCCTTTTTTGACTTTTCCTTTTCCAGTGAACCGCCGCTAGGGCGGATTACGGTAACAACGCTGTCGCTGTTATGTGGTCGATTCGCACGACCACAATTCAAATGCACGCGGCATGAATGCCATACTGGGAAACGAGGAGCGACTGCTGATGAGCAATACACACAGTAAGTCGAAAGCAAGAAATCCTAAATCCTCGATTACGCCACAAGCGAAGGGCGATGCTTCATCCTCGGATAATACCCGAACACCTGAAGAGACGACCGATATCCACGACGAGCCGGTCTCCCTTGCTGAGGAAATCGCGGTCGAGATTGACCAACTTGGCAAGCAGACTGGCGAACACAGCTTGACTGATAAGAAGGAAGAGATCCATATCGCCCAACTGCAACAGATGAGTGTGGGTGAACTATTTGAACAGGCCAAGAAGCGTAACATCAGCGACATAGAAGGTCTTACCAAACAAGATCTGATATTCCGCATCCTGAAGGAACAAGTCAAACTTAACGGCTTGATGTACGGCGAGGGGACGCTGGAAATTCTACCCGATGGGTTCGGTTTCCTGCGTAGTCCTGACTACCACTATCTCTCGTGTCCCGATGACATTTATGTGTCCCCGAGCCAAATTCGACGCTTCGGCCTTCGCACCGGAACAACTGTTTCCGGCCAGATCAGACCACCCAAGGAAAATGAGCGATATTTCGCACTGCTTCGCGTGGAGGCGATAAATTATCAGGACCCGAACCTGATGGCGAAAAAAATAGATTTCGAGGACCTGACGCCATTACATCCCGATCAGCGAATCGTCTTCGAAACCAATGCCGACGAACTTTCCACACGGATCTGCGACCTGATCACACCGGTTGGTTTTGGGCAGCGAGGATTGATTGTGAGTCCACCCCGCGCGGGCAAGACAATCCTGCTGCAAAAAATGGCTAAGTCGGTCCTGGCCAATTATCCGGACGCCTATGTCATCATGCTTCTCATCGATGAGCGACCGGAGGAGGTGACTGATATGGAGAGACAAGTTAGTGGCCGCAATTGCGAAGTCATTAGTTCTACTTTTGATGAAGCCGCGTCCCGTCACGTTCACGTGTCAGAAATGGTTCTTGCCAAGGCAAAGCGGATGACGGAATTCGGGCACGACGTCATCATTTTTCTCGACTCAATCACACGGTTGGCCCGCGCTTGGAACGGGGAGTGCCCGAGTTCGGGAAAGATTCTTTCTGGTGGCATTGACGCAAATGCAATGCAAAAGCCGAAACGTTTTTTCGGGTCTGCCCGAAAGGTTGAAGAAGGTGGCTCGTTAACCATTTTGGCTACCGCACTTATTGATACTGGAAGTAAAATGGACGAGGTGATCTTTGAGGAATTCAAGGGGACTGGCAATCTGGAAATCGTGTTGGACCGTAAATTGGTCGACAAGCGGATCTGGCCCGCAATTGACATCAACCGCAGTGGCACACGCCGAGAAGAGTCTTTAATGGATCCGGAGGAGTATCGAAGAGTGACGATGTTACGTCGCGTGCTCTACGATCTGAATGGTCCTGACGCTATGGAGTTACTTCGTACGCGATTAGAAAAAACACAAACCAACGCTGAATTTTTAATGAACATGAAACCCTGAAAATTATCCCCCTTATGTAATTATCAAGGCAGTTGCAACAACCACGAAAAAAATATCCTTTATGCCACGCGAAATAAAAGGCGAATGTGTTACACCCGCAGGATCAATTGGGATTGTTGTCTCCCGATACAACGATTCCATTACGAACAAATTACTGGCCGGAGCAGTCGAGCGACTGACATCGGCTGGAATGGATGAGAACGCGATTGATGTAGTCTGGGTTCCTGGCGGGTTTGAACTTCCGCTGACGGCACAACAAATGGCGGAAAGTGGAAATTACGAGGCGATTCTCTGTTTAGGGGCAATCATCCGTGGCGAAACCACCCACGATAAGCACATTAATCGAGCGGTCAGCTTGGGCATTACCGAAGTTGGACTTTCGAGTTCGCTCCCGGTCTTGTTCGGCCTGCTGACCTGCGATACCCTCGAGCAGGCAATACAGCGAGCCGGGGGAAACGTAGGTAACAAAGGAAGTGAATGTGCTGAAGCTGCCCTGGAAATGATCAGCGTGCTGAACCAGATACAGCAACTCAGGGAAAACTGAACGGTAAAACCTCGTCTTACCGTGATTTTTGATTACCGCATTTTCCCTTCAAATCTGAATTTTTCCAAACATGTCACTCCGCAGCAGATCACGAGAAGTCGCGTTACAGATCCTCTTTCAGGACGACTTGAACCCTTGTGTCCCCCATCGTGATACGGGCCTTTTTCTTCAGCAACGACTTGGAAATAGTGCTGAACTTCGTGATTTTTCAGCGACTCTCGTTGAGGGAGTGCGCGAACATCGAGCGGAGCTCGATGGCACTCTCGAAAGCCTCACGGAACACTGGAGCATTACCCGGATGGCAACTGCAGACCGAAATATTCTGCGATTGGCGGTGTTTGAGATGTTGTTTCTAGGGACACCGCATCAGGTCGCGATCGACGAGGCGATCGAGCTAGCAAAGCGATTCGGTGGCGCTGAATCCTCAAGATTTATCAATGGTGTCCTTGATCGCGTCTGGCATGAAAAAACTGGGGGAACGGCCGTAGATTCCGCCACGCAAGAGGGTGCGGCAACCCGACAAATGAACGATCCGATCACAGATGTTCCGCCCGGATCGGACCTTTAGTCGCAGCTATCAAGTGGGATTTTCAACATAAACAAGAGGAACTTCCATGGGACTTTTTGATCAGCTCAAGCAAGGGCTTCAAAAAACAACCCGTCTTTTGAAGACGGATGTCCGTGATCTTTTTAAAGCCGACGGTCGACTGGTAGACGAAGATCTACTTGAGGAACTTCTCGAAGCGCTTGTGCTTACCGATATGGGGATCAAACCGGCCCAGGCAATCGCTCAGAAAATTGGGTCTGAATATCGCGGACGGGTTGTGGGGTGGGAAGCAGTACTTGAGACCGTTAAAGACGAACTCAATAAAATGCTATCCCAGGAAGAATCGCCAATCTGTTTTGCGGAACAGGGACCGACAGTGATTTTAGTCGCTGGAGTGAATGGGGCGGGAAAAACGACCTCGATAGCCAAACTCGCAAAGCGGTTGATCGATGAAGGAAAATCGGTAGTGCTGGGCGCTGGAGATACATTTCGAGCAGCCGCAGTGGAACAACTGTCAATCTGGGCCGGTCGCATCGGAGCCACATTCATTCAAGGAGAGCCCGGAAGCGATCCTGCAAGCGTCGCCTATCGAACGGTCGAAGCGGCAATCACCAATCAGTTGGATGTGTGTATTATTGATACGGCTGGGCGCTTGCAGACACAAAAAAATCTCATGCAAGAATTGGGGAAAATAAAACGCAGTATCGCAAAACAAATCCCCGCCGCGCCTCATGAGTCGCTGTTGGTCATCGATGCCACAACGGGGCAAAACGGTATCAGTCAGACCACGCATTTCAGTGATGCCATTGACTGCACTGGAATTGTGCTTGCCAAACTAGATGGCTCGGCCAAAGGCGGGGTGGTGGTTGCGATTAGGGACCAGGTTGGTGTTCCGGTGAAATTTATAGGCGTTGGAGAAAAATTTGATGACTTGGCCGTTTTCTCTCCGACTGACTACGTCAATGCACTTTTTGCCGACGTGGACGATCAACCTGCTGTTAAATCGACCGATACTTAGTCTTTCTTGGCCCGCGTCCCAAATTAAGAGGATGCAGTCCTCCGTATGTCATCCACTTTTGGCACGGTCCTCGACAGCTTAGCTCCGGTGCAACTATTGCTGTCGTTGCTTGAGATGCGCAATTGACCGCGTTCAGATTGACAAAACCTTGCGCTCATGGACTAGACGCAAGCCCCGCTTGGTCTTCCAAGGATGAACCCCTTTTGTGAATCTGGGTAAATTTGGAAGTAATTTCCGATTTTAGCGATTTTAACGGAAGTTCTGAACACGCAGTTCCGATACTTAAGGCTGTCGCTAATGATTAGAGCGACCAGAGAGGTGTCCACGTCCGGGGGGGGCGAGCCTGGACACGACCAAGTCCTTTGTCCAACAGAAGTGACATTTCCCCACAAGGCTAGAGCTATGAACGGTACTGTATTCAAATGTTCCGCGAGAATCCTCTCCGCGATTGCGGTTCTCTCTCTGTTGCAACTGCGTGCAACCGATGTGGAGGGCCGTGAACTGGTTTGGCGGCGACATGCGACCGCGAACCCGAATCAAGTTGGCCAGGAAAAAATGCTCAAACCGACATCCACCCCAGCCGCTGGTGGAGATTCTGCCTTCCAGACAAACGCAAGCAACCGTCCCGCCCCCACCCAACCAGCAGTAATTGCGTTGCACGCGGAGAACGACAATCAGATACGGGACGAGGCTCTCAAGCCTATTCCCGTCGCTAAATACCAGCAGACCAGCGGCCGGCGCCAAGATGTCGCTCCGATAAGCTTTACAGGCAAACCAGCCGGTAGACCTGTCTATCCGGAAGGTCCTATTTATCCGCCTACCAATGTGCAGACACAACCGCTCGTTCAGCCTTGGCACCCGAATGCCTTGTATGCCTCAAGCGGGGCCGCTCCCAATGCTGCCCGACGTGTTGATGCGTCAGTCCTTGCCCCAGAAGCAGTTACTCCTGAATCCGTGACACCAGAGATTGCTGGCAGCGATCAAATCCTTCCTGAGGACCTGGGCCCCGGAGAGATTCTGATTCCCGATGGAACCGATCCAATGGAGGTCGGTACATATTCTGATAGCTGTTGTCCCGAATGTGGTGTTGCCCCGTGCGGCTGCGATCCGGACTGGGGCTATCCGCTACCTGAGTGTGGCGGCGTGTGCATCCCCTTTTTGCGGCCCACGCTCGAGTTTGTTGACTTTAGCATTGGCTCGGAATCTTTTGCCGGACCTGGGGATCAGGGAGTAAATCATAATTTTGGCTTCAATGAAACGGTTAACTTGTCAGGTAGCTGGCTTGATGGTTGGGTGGGTTGGCAGATCGGGGCACGCTTTATTCAAGCTGACCTGAACGGCATGATGGTTCTTACTAACGGGCGACTCGGTGATGGTCGAGTGCGACACAAGGACGACATACGACACCAGGAATTTCTCACCATCGGTCTGTTCCACCGCGCGACCGAATTCCAACCTTGGCAAGGTGGTGTGGCTGCCGACTTTATGGAAGACCATTTTTACTACAAGACAGATCTCACCCAGCTTCGGGTGGAACTGAGCCGTCGGATGTGGTGGCGACTCGACTTTGGCACCTGGCTGGTATTTCGGGGTGACTCCGAACAAAATGTCGAGGAATTTCGACCGACCAACCCGAATCCCACGATTGCTGAATACCAGGCCGCAAACCAATACACACTCTTCCTTCAGTGGGCGTTTCCCAATGGGGGTGAGGCACGACTTTATGGCGGTGGCGGCAATGACCGTGACGGGATTATCGGCGGCTACTTTTGGTCACCCCTTTCTCATAGCGTTGCGGTGACCGGTAACTTCGGATATCTCTTCTCGGGTAAGAAAAATTTAATTCCAGGGACAGGAATCACAGGCGGCGTGCCCTATAAGAGCGTTGAGGACTCTTATGGGATGAGCCTGAATATATCCTGGTACCCGCATCGTCGGGCAAGGATCGGGAGCCGCAACCCTTACCGAGCACTCTTCCCGGTTGCAAATAACGGCACCTTCTTCGTCAAACGTAATGGCGTCAACTAAAGCGTATTCCAGGGGGTTGGGGGCGTAAAAGAAGAGCCCGGTGGATCGTTCCACCGGGCTTTTTCTTTGCATAACGGGTACTAGTCAAATCAGTCGTTAAACTAACCCCAGTTTTACCCCGCAACGCCTGAACGATCGCCAGCATTGCCATCAACATGCCAGTGCAAACCGATGAGCTGACCGTCCGATACCAGATATCCCGATCAATATGACCGATCAGGAACGTTAAAATCTCAACAATCGGCATTTTGTCTTACTCAATCCGCAGAGTTTGACATCCTCTCGTCGGCATCTTCATTTCGTTCGCAAATATCGCCTCATTAGTTTGAACTCCACCAACCGGCAGGTCGATAGCAGAATTGGCAAAGGGTTCTTTGAGCCTGTATCGGCCCGTGGTCTAACCCACCATGGGCATACAAACGGGCGGAGCGCTCTCTGCACCCGCCCACGTGTTGGATTGGATGCCAACGCGGAGACCCTCACTCAGTCACACGTATTTGAATCCTCATTCAGGGATGGAGTGTTTTGTCATGAGACTAACAAGAATTTCATTTGCCTTGGCGCTTGTCGGCTTGTTCGGTTCAGGCAGTGCGCTTGCTCAGGGGCAGGTGCCAAGCTCGGTCGATCAGACCGCGTTCAACTATGACAGCTATTATGCCGCCGAAGCGGCAACCGTTGCAGCCCAACCACGCGACAGCGAGGGTGCACTTGGAGAGACCGGACCACCAATCGACGTAATGGATAATGACTTCTATGGTGATGAAGGTCGCTATGCTCCGATGCCAGGACTGAATTGGAGTTGCGGTTGCGATTATGAGCTGGACTGTGGACCGATGTGGACCCTTCAGCGCTGCGAAAACGACATGCTTAATTACGGTGGTTGGCTTTCCGGTGGTTTCACCGTCAACAATTGGGGCAACACTACGATGCTCGGCAACGCCCAGCTGCCGTTCAATAATGATCCCCACGTCAATCTGAACCAAGCATGGATGTGGTTCCAGAAGGAAACCGACACCGGAGGATATGGCTTCGACTGGGGTTACCAGGTCGACATCATGGCCGGTATTGATGGACCGGACACACAGGCCTTTGGCGGGCCCGGGTGGGACAGCACATGGCAGTGGGGCAATGGCGGATATGGTGCAGCCATTCCACAGGCTTATCTGTCACTCGGTTATGACGACGTCACCGTCATCCTGGGACACTTCTTCACCATCATGGGCTATGAAGTGGTGCCAGCACCATATAACTTCTTCTACTCGCATGCTTACACCTTCGCATATGGCGAACCGTTCACGCATACCGGAATCTTGGCCGAGTATTCGTATTCGGATCAACTCAGCTTTTATGGTGGTTGGGTCGATGGTTGGGATGAAGGTTTCAACTTTGGTGCAAATGGATCGAGCACCTTTCTCGGTGGGGTGATGTGGAATAGTGCCGATGAGCGGACTGCGGTTTCATGGACCGTTAATGCCGGCGACTGGGGAAAAGGTGCAAACATTCACCCGAACCAGACCACTGGTCCCACGACCATGAGCGAGGGAACGATTTATTCCCAGAGCCTTGTGATTCAGCAGCAGATTCGTGACAACTGGACCTACGTGTTCCAGACCGACTACGCCTACAACCGAACTCGGGTTCCCGGAGGTGTAGATACGGAGTGGTATGGTGTGAACAACTATTTGTTCTACAACTTCAACTGTGCATGGGCTGCTGGTCTGCGTGCCGAGTGGTTCTCAGATCCTGACGGTGCTCGCGTCGATCGAGCCGGATTGAATGCCGGCAACGTAGCGTTTGATCGAGCAAACTACTTTGAAATTACGGTTGGTGCCAACTATCGGCCGAATAATAATTTCCGCCTGCGACCCGAAATTCGGTACGACTGGTCCAACGGCATGGGCACCGGTGGACCGCGTTTCGATCCGGTCGGCGGGAGTTATACCCAGGCCGACCTTTGGACATTTGGCCTCGACGCTATCTGGATGTTCTAATCTGAGCATCTTCGGATTAAACCTGAATGAGATTGAACACACCGCCCGCACAACTGTGCGGGCGGTGTTTTTTTGATCGATAATTCACCCGTTCCAAAACGAATTCCGCTCGAAATACTGTTTCTGCCACGTCGATATAGAAAACTATATTTTCTGGAACAACTTCTTCGGCCAATAGGCACCACACCCATGGCATCGCACCGCGTATCATTTTTTGCGATCGCAGCACTCAAAAATCGCGTGGTGTTTTCCGCTGGTTATTTCTTGCTTATCTTTCTCGTCGACACGAGTTTCGGTCAGGGACCTCCCATTCCCCAACCGGTGCTCAACTGGGAATTTGAAAACACTGCGACCGAAGAAGCGAGCAGGGGTAATGTCTGGACGCTACAGGATCGAACAGCCGGGTCGCAGATTCATTACGGAGGTTGGTTTTCCGGCGGGCTTACGGTAAACAACTGGGGCAACGAGACAATGCTGGGAAATTCTCAGCTGCCATTCAATAATGACCCCCATCTCAATGTGAACCAAGGTTGGCTATGGTTTGAAAAAGAAGCCGACACAGAAAATGACGGTGTTTATTGGGGGTTCCACGTAGATGTAATGGCCGGATGCGACGGACCCGATACCGAGGCATTCGGTGGCCCGGGTTGGGACAGCACCTGGCAATGGGGCGATGGCCAGTACGGAGCAGCCATACCTCAGGCATATCTTCAATTGGCTATCAGCCGGTTCTCGATCATTGCGGGTCGTTTCTACACGATTTTAGGATACGAACAGGTTCCCTCCCCATACAACTTTTTCTATTCCCACGACTACACGATGGCGTATGGTGAACCTTTTACCCACACCGGAATCCTTTGTGAATATCCAATCACAGAAACCATCACACTACTTGGTGGCTGGACCAACGGTTGGGATCAGGGTTTTCAGTTCAGTGCCAACGGATCGAGTACATTCCTCGGAGGCATTCAGTATCAGACTCCCGATGAGCGAACCAGCGTGATGTGGACCGTCATCACCGGTTATTGGGGCAAGGGTTTTACTGTCCATTCGGGCGGAGTAGGCGGCGGACCCACGACCATGAGCGATGGCAATATCTATGACCAGAGCTTAGTCTGGCAGCAGATGATTGGACGAAACTGGACCTATGTCTTTCAAACTGACCTGGGACTCAATCATGGCACCAACCAAGTGCAGGGAACCGACCAAACACAGTGGTACAGCGTGATCCAGTACCTATTTTATAATTTCAATCATCACTGGGCGACCGGTGTCCGCTGCGAGTGGTTCTCTGATCCCCAAGGGGTTCGCGTCGACCGCGCGGATCTAAATCAAGTTAATGCCCGGGGCCAATCGATTCCCGCCCTCAACCGGGCCAACTATTGGGAAATCACATGGGGAATTAATTATCGGCCGAACAATAATTTCCGCGTGCGACCCGAAATTCGGTACGACTGGGCCGACGGGATGGGATCCAACTCTGGCATGCGATATGACCCAGTCGGAAGCGGTTATCGCCGCGCTGATCTCTGGACAATCGGTATGGATGTGATCTGGCTCTACTGAATCTGTTGTGGCGGAGCGAGCACGCTCTTTTCATGCGCATCGTGTGCCTGTTTCATTGGCAGCGACCGTACGCGACAAAAATCCCATGGCAACCCGACCAAAAATTGGAAGATATACTTCGACATTTAAGCGATTAAATAGACCAATTACATCGTGACAGCATCTTGGCATGACGTTTGCTCTTTGCTCATGGAAGATCGTGACCCGGTCGGGTCTTCGGCACAGCCGTCGACAACTTGTTGTCGTCGGCGAGGACTGTGCCTCATCCTTCTGCTTGTAAGTCTGCAAAGGGCAATGTCATGAAATATTTTATCGGGCGGCTCGGGGACTGGCGAACGACCAGCCTCGTCGCCTTGGCGGTTACTGCGACAGTTTTATCTCTGTTTATTTTCCCTGCTGTTGCCCTGGCTCAAGATGAGGCAGCCGCAACGGCCAGCCAAGAGCAGGAGGCGGCTTACACTCTCAACACGCTTGTGATGTTCCTCTGCGCTGTTTTGGTGCTCTTTATGCAAGCCGGCTTCGCAATGCTTGAGGTCGGCATGAATGCAGCGAAAAATACGATAAATATCTTATTCAAAAATGTGATGGACTTATCGGTCGGCGTCTTACTCTTTTTTTTCATCGGATTCGGCCTCATGTATCCAGGTGGTGACTATGAGGGGAAATGGTTTGGCTTTGGTGGGACCGGAATCAGCGGTATGGACATGGGTCCTGCAGTCGACGCCACAGCCGATTACTCGCCAAGCGCTGATTTTCTCTTTCAGGTTGCGTTTGCGGCGACTGCTGCCACGATCGTCTCAGGGGCGGTTGCTGGTCGCATGCATTTCAAATCATACCTCGTATACAGTGCGATTCTGACCGGTTTGATCTACCCGATTAGCGGCATGTGGAAATGGGGCGGTGGTTGGCTCGATGCCATGGGTTTTCAAGACTTTGCCGGGTCGGTCGTTGTGCATGCGGTCGGAGGCTTTGCCGGGTTGGCTGGAGCGATCGTGCTTGGGCCACGGATCGGCCGTTTCGTTCAAGGCAAATCCGTTGCAATGCCTGGACACAACATTACGTTTGCTGCGCTCGGCGTGCTGATTCTTTGGGTTGGATGGTATGGCTTTAATCCAGGAAGTCAGTTGACTTACTGGGGTGCTGATAACGCTAGCATCACCACTTACATCGCTGTGACCACGACCTTGTCGGCAGCCGCCGGCGCTGTGGCCGCAATGGTTGTCGGTTGGGTGATGTTTAATAAACCTGATGTCACCATGGCCCTCAACGGAGCTCTTGCCGGTTTGGTGGGCATCACGGCCAATTGCGATCAGGTTGCACTCTGGGCATCGATCGTGATTGGCCTCGTATCCGGGTTATTAGTCGTTGTTGGCATCATGCTGCTCGATAAGCTCTCGATCGACGATCCGGTCGGTGCGTGGCCGGTGCATGGTTTGTGTGGCATTTGGGGAGGGCTGGCGACCGGAATCTTCGGCACCGCGGAGGGTGTGTCTTTCGGGACGCAACTCATCGGAACCGCGGTGATCTGCGCTTGGGCTTTCTTCACAATGCTCATCGTGTTTGCGATTCTCAAAGCTGCGGGAATCCTCCGCGTTTCAGCGGAAGAGGAAACTCGCGGGCTCGATATCAGCGAGCACGGAATGCACGCGTATCCACAAATCCAACTCACCGAAGACCACGTTTCTCCGGTCGGAGCATAAAAGAGGCAATCCAACCGAAAGCAATGGTCTTTGGTTTCGAATCCAGAAGGATACCCCAATGGTTCGGGTGAGTACTCCGCCTAAGCTCGCCCGAGCCGGGGTATTTTTCAGAAAGCAATCCCCATGGTCCGGCTAAGCATTCCAACTAAGTTCGCCAGGATCGGCGGTGTTTCCCACCTCTGTAAAAAATCCTCGATTGAGGGGTCTTGTTTAAGCCCTTGCTCGCTCGCGACGCCACCGATACGATCCTACTTGAGGTCAGCAGTTATGGCTATCGAGCGAAGCACGGGTGCTAAATGAAATTAATTGTTGCCATCATCCAACCGAGTCGACTGGAGGCAGTGAAGAGTGCCCTGACCGAAGTCGAAGTCTTTCGACTAACCCTCATGGACGTGCAAGGATTCGGTCGACAAAAGGGGCATACTGAAACATTTCGAGGGCACGATCTTGCAGTTAATTTGCTCCGCAAAGTTCGGCTTGAAATTGCAGTGAATGATGCATTTGTTGAGCGTGCCATTCAGGCAATCACCAAGGGTGGTCGGACAGGGGATGAAGGGGAAATCGGTGATGGTAAAATTTTCGTGCTGCCGATGGACGACTGTATTCGCATCCGCACCGGTGAGCGTGGCAACGAAGCGATCTAGTCAAATCTTGCCGGCGAGCTGCTACTCTTCGAGAAAACCTTTCCGTCTCGGGAAATAATGGCAGAGCAGAATTCCGAGAAAGTAAAGCCCTGAGAGGGGCATCGCCATTGCGAGCATGCTGATTGGATCTGCCGGTGTGAGCATCATTGAGATTACAAATATCACTAGCACTGCCATCCGCCACTTTCCCAGATAAACTTGGACATTAAGGATTCCGATACGTTCCAGAAAAAGCATGACCAGTGGCAGCTGAAAACTCAAGCCAAAGCCTAGCGGAAGAAAGATGGCAAAACTCAGCCACTCACTGATGCGCGGGTCTGGGTCTATGCCCAGATCAGCATTGAACGCAAACAGAAATTTCAGAATCGTGGGAAACACCCCAAAAAAGCAAAACAGGGCGCCAGACAGGAAAAGACCAATACTGAACGGCAAGAAGATGTGAACATAACGTTTTTCGTGTGGATAGAGCCCGGCCGCAACGAAAGACCAGATAAAGTAGAAGATTACGGGGCTCGCCAGCACGAACCCGCTTACGACCGCGGCCTTGAGCCAGATCATAAAGGCCTCGGTCGGGCTCAATGATTTGACGCTCATCCGCTCGTCATCGTCCATCGGCCGCCACACGAACAGGGGCACCAAATCACCAGCTGACAGTGGCTTTTTCTCAACCGCTGGCATCTCCGTCGATGGAGTTATCGTTGCGGGTTCTTTTGGTGCGGTTTTGCTTCCCGGCACCAACGACTCCCGCGTTTTGGGTTCTTGCCCGAAGACATTCAGTCCCAACTCCGTTCGGACTGCAGCTGGATGCACAAAGTACATGCGGTAAATGTAATGCTGGCGATCGACGAAATCTTCAACCTGACTCAGCGTGTAGGGAGCCGTTTGCTCCTTTGCCTCACGTTCGCGAAGGAACGCTTCGTATTGGACAACTGCCGCTGACTGATAATAACCCTGGAGACTCTGTTCTAATGGCCCATTGACCACCTGCACAACCCAATCAGAAAAAGCCAACCCGCCCATCGTCCCCACCAATAGCGCGAGCAACGATCGCACCAGACAGTGCCGCAGCTCCTCCAGGTGCTCGCCGAATGTCATCGTGCTGTCGGCAAACAAATCTTCGCTGGGTGGCGATTCAGCCATCACAGGCTCACGTTTGAAGGTCTAGGGACAGAGGCAACCAGCCCACGCTTCGCCCGATCGCCACTCGCCTGAAGCGAGCTCCCTGGTTTCTGGGCTTGGGTCCGGACCGGGTTTCCTTTCTAAGCATGTTCGATCATAACAGCGGGGAAGAGTAGCAACAACTCGTTGCCATATCACTAGTTCCAGACCAAAAATTACGCGGCGCAGCAATTAGCCGTGCAAAGGATCCTCATATTAATGGGCAGTCCCAAGCAACCAGTTCTCTATCCCCTCCGCTTTAAGCCGCTCTTCAAAAGACATCTCTGGGGCGGCCGCCGACTGGCTACCGAGCTCGGTAAACCGATCGGACAGGGAGATGATTATGCAGAAAGTTGGGAAGTCGTCGATCATGGCGACGATCAGAGTGTGGTCAGCGACGGCCCTCTTCGCGAACTGACGCTCGCTCAACTGGTCGACGAGCATGGCGAAGCACTCCTGGGCATCGATTATCCGCAGATCGGATTCCCACTGCTTTGGAAATTTCTTGACGCCCATCGTGTGCTTTCGGTGCAGGTCCACCCCGATGATTCAAAGGCTTCACGGTTGGTTCCGCCAGACCGCGGTAAAACCGAGGCCTGGATTGTGCTGGCGGCTGATCCCGGCAGTGTCCTCTATGCTGGGCTTGTCGCCGGTGTGGATCGGGAAAAACTTACCCAAATGATTGAGGAGGGAAAATGTGAAAGCTGCCTGCATCGGCTTGAACCGGTTCCTGGTGACTGCATTTACATTCCTGCCGGGACTGTGCACGCCATAGGAGGCGGACTGTTGATTGCAGAAATTCAGCAGGCAAGTGATACAACCTATCGGCTTTTTGATTGGAATCGCTTTGGGGCTGACGGACAACCACGGCAATTGCACATCGCGCAGGGATTGGATGTGATTGATTATAATCGGGGTCCGATCAGCATTCAGAAACCACAACCTACCGATGAAAAAGAAATTCAACGACTGGTCGCCGGAGACCATTTTACGATCGATCGCTGGCAATTCGCACGTCCGCTAAAAGCGGGTGGCGATGGTAAGTGCCATCTACTCTCAGCAATCGAGGGCGAGGTTGAGATTCCGGGTGATCCACAGGGAAAGCCTTTGATGCGAGGCGAGGTGCTGCTTCTACCGGCATCCATGGGCGCGGTCAGCGTGACTCCCAGGTCCAAGGCGACGTTACTTGACGTCTACCTGCCTTGATTTGGCTGTTTTTTTCGTACCGCTTGCTTGCTAGCAACCACTTAAATCGGGGGGAAATCAACGGCTTATCTGCCGGGAGGGGAGATGTGGTGGAGCGGTAGAACTTACCTTCACTGCCGACACGGCTGTGTCTATACTCTCCCGATCATGTTCCATTTCATGCCTCTCCGGGTAATCAGCGTTGCGGTATGGCTATTGCCTGCCGGTTGCCGGTCAGTGGAATTACCACCAACTCCGGCGGCTATCAGCACGAATCAACAGCTAGAGCAACGCCGAACACAAAAATTTGATCCTTTCCCCGACACCCGGGTCGGTCCCCGGGTCGCCGGACTTCGACCACCCGGTTATCGCAAGCCTATCAGTGAACCGGCCCGTTCACGGCAGCAATCAAAGCGAGGCAGAGTCGCCGAGCCACCGGTGGCTGCCACCCCGCAAATCGGACCCAAATCTGTGCCGTCGGTTACGCTACCGGCAAAGTGATCTCGAAGGTTGCTCCCCTGCCGGGATCGCTGTGGACATCAATCCAACCTCCGTGATTGCGGACAATCCGCCAGCATTTGGAAAGGCCAAAGCCGAGCCCGCGACCTGCTTCCCGCCCGGAGTAAAATGGGTCAAATAGATGCTGACGCTCCTCCTCGGAAAATCCCGGGCCATTATCACGGATCGTAATTTGCAGCGTGCGAGTCGGTTTGGCATGGAGACTGTCGTTATTGAGCCGGATTTCTTGATTATCAAGGGGACCATCCGAGACATGAATCTCAATCCGTCCTCCTAAACCAATAGCTTCCAGAGCATTAGTGCACATTGCTCGTAACGCCACACGTAATTGGGATGGATCAACGCGCAAGGTCGCAATTTCGGTCGTCACATGACTGACCATTTCAGCATCCTGTTGCTGGGTCATCTCCTGCATCTCATCCACAAGGCTTTGAATCAGCGCTGCAGGCGTGATTTGATCGAGTTGTGGTAGAGGAGGCCGAGCAAAGAGCATCATATCAGCAATCATTTCATGTGCTCGGAACGCTTGCGAGTTAATTTTGGCCAGTGTACGACGTCGCTCTGGGTCACTTTCGTCTCGCAATAGTAATTGTGCCCGCCCCGCTATGCTTCCGAGGGGGTTATTAATTTCGTGGCCTGCACCCGCCGCAAGTTTATACATTGCTTGAAGCTTTGACTCCTCAAGCGCCGCCGAAAAATCTCGTTCCAAACTATCCAATCTGCAAAGCGATTTTGTGAGCTGACGAAGCCGGTCGGAAGCGGCACTACCATTGGCCCATTCACGTTGGAAAGCCGTAAGTGCCTCATCCGGATCAGCGGTCCCGATCCGCTCCATCTTCCAATCCGCCAACCCATGATAGATCGCCTCAACAGCGGCAGTAACCGCCGTATGATTTCGGGAACTTAGGAAAGGCTCAAACTTTGAACCCAAGCCTTGCATGACATCTATCTTTTCTCTGGAGAGCCACAGGTTTGCAGAAGCATCGGTTTGCGCGAAGGCATCCATAGTGCACAGTAGCCCGAGGCACCGAGCCACTTCTATGACTTCCTGATGATGATCATGCGCCTCGGTGACTGTTTCCAATGAGCCGGATTTCGTCTTCAGCCAGAGAACGGCCCTTCGGGATACCTCCACCGCGTCACGTATGGCCGCGACAGCTACTGCTACTGTCTCTGCGGTCTCCACTTCCCCATACATCGTATTACCGACCGGTTCGTTGAGTGAATCGATCAGCGATTGAGCCAAATCCTCGACGACATGGTTAACCATTCCACTCAGCGTCGGCACTTCCAATGTAATGCCTTTGAGCAGGCATCGATCGAGCATCCAAATCGCGAGCGGAGGACTTTTTTGAAGTGCGTCAATCAATCGCTCTGATCGCTGATCGCATGTCGGAGCAAGCAGCACATCGAAAAGCGCATCGGCTGTTCGGTGAATCAATGGTAACTTGGCAGCCGTAAGCGGAGCAGAGAAACAACGCAAAAATTGCATCGAACACCCGGCCTTCTGGCAACCGACTTTGCGTTATCACTGCACGAACCGCATTGGTGACTGTAAAATTCAAATCACCCTTGTCGTGTCGTGTTAACGCGTTTTG